>Ga0180432_10000428_pt1 | contig 68117 bp, 48 predicted proteins | sample SS_ome_10_FD_132414 | JGI IMG/M metagenome (GOLD analysis project Ga0180432, IMG submission 132414) | Hypersaline lake sediment archaeal communities from the Salton Sea, California, USA - SS_1_MS_2 metaG | ecosystem: Environmental > Aquatic > Non-marine Saline and Alkaline > Hypersaline >...
CTGTTTTTGAAACTGAACTCACACCCGCAGTACTTCTGCCTGTACAGTCCCATCTCGCGACTCATCTGAACGGATTTCCGAAACCCATCCCGCTTTTTGAAATCCTCATTGAGAAAGACCACCTTGCGATTCATGGTGGCGCGCCGGCCGATCTCGCCGATTCGCTTGGCATCCTTGTGCGGGCTGATCGTGAGGGTGGTGGCGAAGTAGTCCATGCCGCGCGCGTCGGCTTCCCGGGCCGTCTGCTCGAGCCGGAAGCGAAAACAGACGTCACATCGAGCTCCGCCCTCCTTCTCCCACTCCATCCCCTGGACGGCTTGGAGCCATAGGCTGTGGTCGTCCTTCGCCTCAACCAACGGGAGTTCGAGCTTCGCGGCCACCTGCCGCGCCGCTTCGAGACGCCGGTCGTGTTCATCTTCCGGATGGAGATTGGCATTGGCGAAGAAGAGCGTGACGTCAAACCGAGGCTGCAGTCTCTGGATCACCGCCGTTGAGCAGGGCCCGCAACAGACATGGAGAAGGAGAGGTGGTTTTGCATTTGCCATCAGAGTCCTCCGGGGATGACTCTAGTGGACGGCCGTGAGTGGGTCAAGGCACATGCGCATCCGAGAATCCCGGGAAGACGAACAAGAACGAGCATTTGTCGAGAGTCGGTAACCGCGCCATCTTCAGATTGCCCATATACCGCCCGGCGTCCCGGCAAGGTGACGAAGATGGGGCAAAGAAGCGAAGGCCGAGAGCCGAAAGCCGGAAGGCACTATCCCCGGGCCGGCCGCGGGGAAGGTTCGCCGGAATGACGACAGGGCGAGGGGTCTTCCAAAGCCGCGGGTAGTCACCCTCCTCATTGACCAGAATCCCCCATTCTCGTCGTGGAGGAGAGACGCCGAACCTTTCCCGTGGCAAAAGGCCCAGACGGCAGAGAGGGGAGAGGCGAACTGCGCAGTCTGTGGGTGGCGGTTCATCTTGTCGCCTTGTTGACACCTCCGCCGCCCGGTGCTAGAGTGCGTTGAACGCCGACACAACGGCGGAGAGGAACCGAATGGCCCCTGCCTTTCAGCGGAGGTCCCGTGCTGCGTATCTGCTTGATCTGCCTGTTGATGCTCGCGCTTACCCCTTCATGTCAACGATCGCAAGACCGGGCCGAACCGGCCGAAGAAGACGGCGCGCCGGAGTACGGGGATTGTCTGGTTGTCGGCACGGAGGCGGACGCGGATGCGTTGAATCCACTCGTCTCTGCGGCCAACACCGGCTCCGATGTCTATGGCCAACTGTTCTGTCAGTTGGCCCGCATCCAACCCAACATGAAGGACTTCGATCCATGGCTGGCGTCCCGCTGGGAGTTCTCCGAGGACCGGAAGACCCTGACGTTCCATCTTCGCGATGACGTGACCTGGCATGATGGGGTCAAGTTCACGGCGCACGACGTCGCGTTTTCATTCGATCTGTACTCGAACGAAGAAGCCGGTTACAAGACGATCCGCTGGCTCGAAGACATCGAATCGGTAACGGCGGTCGATTCGTTCACCGTCCGGTTCCATTTCACCCAGACGTATCCGGACCAGTTCATCGACGCGTGGATCTTCCGCCCTCTCCCAAAACACATCCTTGAATCCGTCCCGCCGGCGGAGATGAACCGGGCGGAGTTCAACCGAAACCCGATAGGGAACGGTCCGTTCCGATTCGCGAAGTGGATTCCCCAGCAGACCATCGAGCTCGTTGCCAACGAGGATTACTTTCTCGGCCGGCCGTATCTGGACCGGCTGGTCTGGAAGATCATTCCAGACGCCACCAGCCTGGCCACCCAGTTGGGGAACGGGCAGATTGACCTCTGGCCGGTGGTCCCCGCGGAGCAGAAATCCCGCGTGCGTAAAATGGCAAACGTGAATGTCCACAGCTACCCCTCACGCGTCTATCACTTCGTCTGCTGGCAGATCGCCGACCCTCTCTTTGCTTCGAGGAACGTCCGGCGCGCCCTGACCATGGCCATCGACCGGCAGAAGCTGATTGACTCCCTTCTGGAAGGAATGGGGCAACCGGCTCTCGGACCGCTACCCTCCTTTCTCTGGGCGCACAATCCGGACCTCCCGCAGATCGAGTTCAACCCGGATCAGGCTCGCCGAATTCTCGCCGAGGAAGGTTGGATAGACCGCGACGGCGACGGATGGCTGGACAGGGACGGCCGCCGGTTCGAATTCGAGATCATCACCAACGGAGACAACCAGATCCGCGCCGACATCACCGTCGTTGTTCAGGACGACCTCGGCCGGATCGGCGTCAAGGTGACCCCGAGGCTGATCGAGTGGACCGTGTTCGTCGAAAGACTGACCCGAAAGAAAGACTTCCAGGCCGCGGTGTCGGCCTGGGTATCCGCCATCAAGGTGGATCTCACCACCATCTGGCACTCCAAGTCCATCCAGGATCGATACAACCTTGGCAGCTACTCGAATCCGGCCGTGGACCGCTTGATCGACCACGCCCGGGTGGAAATGGATCGAGACAAGGCGGCCGCCCTCTGGAGCGAAGCTCAGCGGATCATCGTCGATGACGCACCCTACGCGTTCCTCTTCGTCACCGACGAGATGACGGCCGTCGACAAGCGGGTTCGGAACGTCCATCCGACAACCTATTCCTGGGACACCTATCTCGATCGATGGTGGGTACCCGTCGAGGAACAGCGATACTCGAACTGGTGATTTTCCGGCGAAGCCTATGGCATCCTACCTCCTGAGACGGATCCTGTTGGCGATCCCCCTGCTGCTGGGGATCTCGACCATCGTCTTTGTCATCCTCCACCTGGCACCCGGGGATCCGACCGCCCTCTACATCAATCCCGACGTCGACGTCGAGATTCAGGACAGCATCCGTCACAACCTGGGGTTGGATCAACCGCTCCATCTTCAGTACGTCCGTTGGCTGGGGTCCTTCCTGACCGGTCGTTTCGGCCACTCGCTCACGCAGCACCGCCCGGTGGCCGACATCCTGGCCTCCGCACTGCCCAACACGGTTGTCCTGTCGCTGGCTTCTCTCGTCATCATGTTCGTCGCCGGTGTGGCGGTCGGCACGGTATCCGCCATCCGCCGGGGAACCTTCACCGATCACACGACGACCCTCGTGTCCCTCTTTTTCTACTCGGTTCCGACGTTCTGGCTCGCGCTGATGTTGATCCTGTTGTTTTCGGAGCTCCTGCCGATCCTCCCCGCGGCACAGGCCGTGTCGGTCGATCACGCGTCGCTTTCCCTCTGGGGACGAATCGTCGATCGGTTTCGGCATCTGATTCTGCCGAGTCTGGCCCTGGGACTGGGGGGAGCGGCCGGAATCGCGCGATTCGCCCGGGGGAGCATGCTCGACGTCCTCGGCCAGGATTACATCCGTACTGCTCGAGCCAAGGGTCTCCCCGAACGCAGTGTCATCTGGAAGCATGCGCTTCGCAACGCCCTGATTCCCGTGATCACGCTCCTCGGGCTCTACCTGCCGTTTCTCTTCAGCGGCGCGGTTCTGGTCGAGACCGTATTTTCCTGGCCCGGGATGGGGCGCGTGATCGTCACCGCCATCCTCCAGCGCGACTATCCGGTGGTGATGGCCAACACGTTTCTCTTCGGAGTGATGGTGATCCTGGGGAACCTGCTGGCGGACGTGCTGTATTGCCTGGTCGACCCCCGCATTCGGTACGCGGCGAGGAGGGCTTGAGCATGGCCACGCGCGCATATGCGATGCCGGCCGGGCACCCCGGGGCATTTCGCCGGATTGCCGGAAGCGGAACGGGGCGCGTCGGGCTGGTGCTCGTGGGAATTCTGTGCGTGATCGCGCTCCTCAACCCTGTCCTGGCCCCCCACGACCCGAATGAGCAGATCGATATCGTAACCAATCGCTACTCTGCTCCCACGTCCAATCATCTTCTGGGAACGGACAAGTTCGGCCGGGACGTCCTCTCGCGCGTCCTTTACGGCGCTCGAATCTCCCTCGGAATCTCGTTGGCTTCGGTGGCCCTGGCCATCGGCCTTGGGACTCTCGTGGGCGCGATTGCCGGGTACTTCGGCGGGCGGCTGGATGCGGTCCTCATGCGGGGCGTGGACCTGCTGATGGCTTTCCCCCGCCTGGTCCTTCTTCTTGTCCTGGCCGCCGTGTTTCGACCCTCGATCTGGCTTCTGGTCGTCGTACTGGGATTGACGGGCTGGATGGGGGTGTCACGTCTCGTTCGGGGGCAGGTTCTGACGCTTCGCGAGCAGACGTTTGTCGAGGCCGGACGGGCACTCGGATTCGGACACGGGCGGATCTTGTTCTACCACATCCTGCCCAACGCCGTCGGCCCCATCATCGTCGCCGCCACACTGGCGATGGCCGACACGATCCTCATGGAAGCGGGCCTGAGCTTCCTCGGCCTAGGCGTGCAGCCTCCGACAGCCAGCTGGGGAAACATGATCGCCGGCGGTCGGGACATGCTCCTCGACGCCTGGTGGATCGCCACCTTCCCGGGACTCGCCGTAGTGATTACGGTAATTTCGTTCAATTTGCTGGGTGAGGGACTCCGCGACGTATTCGATCCCCGCAGCCGCTCGCGTTGACAAGACAACAACCTTCCGCAGATTACGCAGATTCGAAGCAGGTAACGCCTGGAAACGCCCCCTCAAACACTCCAGCGGAGAGACTCAGTCAGACGAACGCTCCCCTCGTTGAGACAAGAACTTGTCTCAACACAATGCCCATCTGCGTAATCTGCGGATAGAGGGGTTTGCCCTTTACCCGTCCTCCCCGGTCTCTACGTCCCCTTTCTCCAACACCTTCAGTGTGATCAACGTCAGATCGTCCGACTGGTCGTGACCGGCGGTGAATTCGCGGACGGTTTCGTGAATGCGTTCCTGCAGCTCCCGAGCACCCAGGTGCCGATTGGACACGACCACGTCCCGGAACAGCTCGTCGCCGAGCTGTTCGCCGTCGGCCTTTTCGGCTTCCGTCACACCATCCGTGTAGAGAACGAGGACGTCTCCCGGCGCGAGATCCGTTTTCGCCTCTTCGTAGGGAAATCCTTCCATCATTCCGAGTGGCAAACCGCCCGCGTCCAGCAGATCGATCCGACCGTCCGCCCTCACCAGGAGCGGCGGATTGTGACCGGCATTGGCAAAGGAGAACACCCCGTTGCCCGAGTCCAGAATTCCTTAGAAGAAAGTCGCGTACATTTCGGGACTCGTCGTCTTGTGCAACTGGATGTTGAGAGCCTCCATCACGCCGGCGATGCCCGAGGGCTCTCGCGCAAACGCGCGAAGGCTTGCCTGGAGGTTCGCCATCAGGAGCGCGGCCGTGATCCCCTTGCCCGACACGTCGCCGACGGCCAAGCCGAGAGAAGCGCTTCCAAACATCAGGTAGTCGAAGTAGTCGCCGCCCACTTCTCTTGCGGACGTGGACCGCCCGCAGATCTCGTACCCCAGGAGTTCGGGAGAATCCTGCGGCAGAAGTCTTTGCTGAATGCTCCGGGCGATCCGCAGCTCGGACTCGAGTCTTTCCTTCTCCTTGACCGCGGCCAACATCCGCCGGATCTCGGCGCTCATCACGTTGAAGGAGTCCGCCAGGTCTTCGAATTCATCGCGCGACGTCACATGAATGCGGTAGTCGAAATCTCCGGCGCGCACGCGCTGGGTCCCCTTCTTGAGCGCCCCGACGGATCGCGTAATGTTATGAACCACGCGAATGCCAACCCCCGAAGCCACGAGGATGATCACCAGAAACAGACCCGCCAGAATTCCCACGATCACCAGGAGCAGTACGTTGATGGTGTTCTCGGGGGCAAAAAGGACCTGATACAGATTTCGAATGGACGTCCGGACCAGGAGCATACCGGCCACCTTCTCCAGCGTCTCTCCCGTTGACCAGTCAATCTCCGAGAGGAAGGCCCCCCCGAAGTACAGACGCCGGTCCAGGAATCCGGACGCGGCTTCCGCCGAGGGCGCCGTGGAGATCGACCGCCATTCCGGCGCAATGTCTTCCGGCATCTTGGCCCGGGACGTGGAGATCTGTCGACGGGCGACCGTGACCTGCATCCAGTACCCGTTGGTGAGTTCGAAATCCACTCCGGTGAGGCTCTTCATTTCTTCCAGAAACGTCTGATCGAGCGGCGCTCCGGCCTCGACGACCAGCGTCGCCCCCTTGAGGATCCGCCCCGCTACCGCACGGCTCCACACCCCGTCCGGCTCCGCCACGAGTCCGACTCGAGTTATATTCGCCGACCATGCGGGCAACGGATACCCCGCCCACCTGGCCTCCGGGGTCGTTTCACTGCAGGCGACCCAGCGGGAGGATGCCGTCTCTACCTGAACGAGAACATAGCGCCCCTGCAAATCCGAATCTTGCCCCTCCAGGATGTGCGTCAGGAGTTCGGACAGTGCGGGATCGACGGATACCGAGTCCACGGACACGGGGCGCCGGGACGCCCACTGGAGAATTCGAGAATCCTCCGCGATCGATTCGGCCCACTCCGCACACGATTCGGTCGATTCCGCAACGATTCTCTTTCCCAGAGAGGCCCGGTAGCCGCCGAGTACAATGTAGAAGCCGATCGAAAGGATGAGGATCATCAGAATCAGGGGTACGGCTCCCGCCAGAACATAGAAGAAGAACAGCTTCGTCCGAAGACCTCCCCGAACGGCGGCAAGCCGAGTCACAGGCGAAAAGAGAGTCTTCGCCTGAAAGACGAGGGCGTGAGACAGGAACAGGATCAGCACGGCCCGAAGGAAACCGACCGTCAGTATTCCCGCGTGTCCCCGAAGCGTGTTCAGGAAAACCTGCTCGGTTTCCCCGAATCTGATTCGGGACTGAAAGACCGCCGCCAGGAGAATCGCCAGGAATCCGCCGAAGAAGACGGCGATCCTCGCCCGCCCGCCGAGCTCGTCCCTCCACGGCGTCGAGGCCGAGATGATGATCCCAAGCGGAATCAGCCAGGTCCATCCCTGGTCGGCCGGCAGAACGGAGCCGCCGACAAGCATAATCCCGCACGCGGCGACCGTCCAGATCGTCCTTACGGTCCCCGCCTCATAGAACACCAGACTCGCCAGAATCACGGCCGCGCATCCCATCAGAAATACAAGCAAACCTTCGAGGAGCGCGAGCGGAAGCGGAAAACGGCCCGTGAATTCGACCTCGGCCGCCGCTCCTTCTCCGGCGGGTTCGGTAATGAGCACAACGAGGAGGACTCCCGTAATGAACAGAAGCGCGCCGACTTGGGCCAGAACGGAAAGCCTCCGCCGAACGGAGAGGTCCTGGCTCCACTGGAAGATCCTTCGAGACTGCAAGAACATCCAACCGAGAAACGCCAGATTCAGAACTTCGCTTGCCCGGCCGAGCCCGGGGATTTCCGTGACGCGCTCGACGACGAGCCAGATCAGAAGCCCAAGCCAGACGAAGAGGATCTTTCTCGTGAAGAAGAAGCGCATACGACAGGAGTCTCCCCAGAGATACTCTCTACCAGTCAACCGTCAGAGTCGAATCTAGCCTGGGAAGGAGGTGGATGTCAATGCATTGCCTATTCGCTGGATCAAAGAGCCGGATGTCAACGACTTGCCGGTTAGGCACCGCCAATCTTGAGATGTTCTCCCTCCGGCGCTCCCCCACGTACCGCTTGCCAGCGCCCGTATGCTCTGCTAGAGTATCGGTCGCCCGAACCCTCAAGGCCAATGTGGAGACGGTCCATGCTGGAACGGCTCTTCCATCTGCGCGAGCACGGCACCACGCTCCGTTCGGAGATCGTGGGCGGCGCGACCACTTTTGCGACGATGGCCTATATCATCTTCGTGCAGCCCGCCGTTTTGTCGGCGGCGGGAATGGATTTCGGCGCCGTCATGGTGGCCACCTGCATCGCCAGCGCCGTCGCCTGCTTCGCGATGACCTTCCTCGCCAACTATCCCGTGGCGCTGGCCCCCGCCATGGGACACAATTTCTACTTCACTTTCACCGTGTGTCTGGCCATGGGCGTCCCCTGGCAGAAGGCGCTGGCGGCGGTCTTCACCGCCGGGGCCATCTTCATGTTGCTCTCGGTGTTCCGATTTCGATCATTCATCCTGCGCGCCATTCCGAGATCGCTTCAGAGCGCCATTGCCGTCGGGATCGGACTGCTGATCGCCTTCGTGGGACTCCAGTGGGCGGGACTGGTGGTCGCCAACCCCGGAACGATGGTCGGGTTGGGCAATTTGGGCAGTCGGCCCGTACTCCTCAGCCTCTTCGGTCTCCTGGTGACCTCGACCCTTATGGCGCGCAGGGTTCGAGGCGCGCTTCTCTGGGGAATCGCCCTCTCCGCGATTCTGGGACTGGTTCTTGGTCTCGTCCGGTTCCAGGGGGTGGCGTCGCCTCCACCGTCGCTCGGCCCGACGTTTCTCAAACTCGACTTCTCCGGGCTCTTCGACCTGAGCCTGGTGACGGTGGTCATCGTCTTTCTGTACCTCGATATCTTCGACACCGTCGGGACGCTGGTGGGCGTGGCCCAGCAGGCGGGTCTCATGAGAAACGGAGATCTCCCCCGTTCGGAACGCGCGCTCTTCGCCGACGCCACGGGGACCACCGTCGGAGCGCTGCTCGGGACCTCCACGGTGACGAGCTATATTGAGAGTGCGGCGGGCGTGGCCGAGGGAAGCCGAACCGGGCTCTCCAACCTGGTCACCGGAACACTCTTCCTCATCGCCCTCTTTTTCCATCCCCTGGTGAAAATGATTGGGGGGGGGATCGAAATCGGCGACGGCGCCTTTCTCTATCCGGTCACGGCGCCCGTGCTCATCATCGTCGGGAGTTTGATGCTGGGGAGCATTCGGCATGTCCCGCTGGACGAACCCAGCGAAACGATTCCGGCTTTTCTGACCATGATCGGGATGCCTCTCTTTTTCAGCATCTCCGATGGGCTGGCGTTGGGGCTGGTGTCCTACGCGATTCTAAAGATCCTTTCCGGGCAGGCGCGAAAAACGAGCCCCCTGATCTACGTTTTGGCTCTTCTCTTCGCGCTGAGATACGCGTTCTTGACATAGGAGGTTTGTTGCATGCATTCGGTGATCATCATCGGCAGCGGCCCGGCCGGATACACGGCCGCCGTCTATTGCGCCCGAGCGGAACTTCATCCTCTTCTCTTCACCGGTATGCAGATGGGAGGTCAGCTCACCATCACGGACACGGTAGAGAATTTCCCGGGCTTCCCGCAGGGCATCCTGGGACCCGAGCTGATGAACCTCATGAAAGCGCAGTGCGAGCGTTTCGGCACGGACATCCGAGTGGAAGAGGTCACCGAAGTGAGGTTCGGGTCGTCCCCCTTCACCGTCAGGACGGCGGCGGGAACCTATGAGAGCAAGGCCGTGATCGTGGCCACGGGGGCCAGTGCCCGGAAGCTGGGGGTCAAGGGAGAGGACACCTTCATCGGAAAGGGCGTTTCCTATTGCGCGACGTGCGACGCCTTCTTTTTCAAGGGCCGTCCCGTTGCGGTCGTGGGCGGCGGCGACTCGGCGCTGGAGGAAACCCTCATCCTCGCCAAAGTGGCGTCTTCCGTTCATCTGATTCACCGGAGGGATCAGTTCCGCGGCAGCCCCGTGCTTCAGGATAGGGTTCGCGCCAACAGCAGGATTACGCCCGTGATGGAGTCCGTCGTCGAAGAAATCCTAGGCAACGACCAGGCCGTAACAGGAGTGAAGGTCAAGCATCTTCCTTCGGGCAAGGTCTCGGAGCTTGAGATCGAGGGGTTCTTCGCGGCGATCGGGCACGATCCCAATACGGCCGTTTTCCGGGGTCAGCTCGACCTCGATGGCGAAGGCTATGTCAAGACCGATGCCCGGACGAGGACCAGTGTTCGCGGCGTCTTTGCCGCAGGCGACGTTCAGGACCCCATCTTCCGCCAGGCGGTGACGGCCGCCGGCTCCGGCTGCATGGCCGCCTTGGAAGCGGACAAGTTCATTGCCGAGTTGGAGGATCGGGTCTATCCCGGAGACGACTCGCCCGCCTGACCTCTTCTCCGCCCTCGCCCGAAGCCGAAGCGTCGTTTCTTCCGTCCGCCGAACTTCCCGGCGGGCGTGGGGCGGACCTCGCCGCTCCAGACAAAGATATCCTCGGCGACGTTCTGCTCCAGGGCGATCTCCGTTTCCTCCGTTCCCAGCCGCACCACGAAGGCAGGAGTGACCTGCTCCAGCTCCAGCAGGGTCCCGGGGGAAATCCCCAGGGAAAGCAGGCGGGACAGTCTCTCGTGGGAGCCGGACCTCAGATAGGCAACCCGTCCCCGCTGGCCGACGGCCAGGCGAGTCATGGGGATTGCCACACCGTGAATCACGCTACGGGCCTCGCGGCAGCACGGTCCCTCGGGGATGAAACTCCCGTGGGGGCACGTCCGCGGGTGCCCCAGCAGGGTGCAGATGCTCTCGGTAACCTCTGGAACCAGCGCGTGCTCGTATTCGCAGGCCGAGGCCTCCGCCTCCTCCACCCCCATGTTGAGAACATCCGTGAGAAGCCTCTCCGCCAGTCGGTGCCGCCGGATCACGGCCGCTGCGCGGGATCGACCGGACTCGGTCAGAACCAGCCCGCTTTTTCGGCACTCCAGATAGCCCAGGTTCTCCAGTTCCCGGACTTGCTCCTCGGTGATGGGAACGTGACACCGGTGGGCAACCTCCTCATACGCCGGGTTCCCGGCCTCCTCGGCCGTCCAGACGGCTTCCAGGACTTCCTCGATTTCTCGGTTGTTCATCGTACGCCTCACCTGAAGGTGACGCCCAGGGACCGGAGAACCCAATGCAGGAATCCTCCGAGCGCCACGGAATAGGGCATCACAAACCCGATAATGGCTAGTCCGGTTCGGAATCCTCTTTCCTTGAATAGAACCAGCAGCGCGTTGACACAGGGGCTGAAAAACGTCATTACGAGAATCGTAATCACGACTTGAAGATTTGTGAAGAGATGTCCGTCGGACAACTGCTTGAGGAGCGCGGCGCCCGCCTCTCGCCGAATGAGGGTCATGATGAAAACGTCCACCGTCTCCTCCGGCAGGACGAGGAATCCATGGACGACCGGTCGAGTGGTGCGCTCGACGAGCCGCAGTCCCCCCAGCTCCTCCAGCACGAACAGGGCAAATGTTGCGACCAGGAAGAACGGAACCGCCTCTACCACGAACCACCAAGATCGGATCGCTGTTTTTCTCACAATGGCGCTCAGCTTCGGAATGCGCATCGGCGGAACAGCGAAAATGAAATCCGATTGCTCGCCGGGAAGAACTCTTGCAGCGATGTGGCCGATGACCACGATCTGGAGGAAAATCACGCCGAAGACGAAGACCGGAGCCGTCCACGGCATGGGCGCCAGGACCACCAGCATCACCGAGAGGAGCGGAGCACAGGGCAGCCCGAGAATCAGGAGGAGACTGGCGATGATGCGTTCCTTTCGGGTTCCGAGAACGCGTGTCGTAAGAAGCGCCATGGTAATGCAGCTGAAGCCCATCACCAGTGGGAACAAACCCTTGCCGCCCAGACCGATTTTTCTCAGGCCTTGGTCCAGGAGGATCGACAGCCGCGCAAGGTATCCGGAATCTTCCAGAAGATTAAACGCCAGGAAAAACGTCACGAGCACCGGCATCACGATTCCAAACGCCAGTGTCAGCCCAACGCTCACGAGCCCGAAATCCCCCACTACGGCGTCTCTTGCGAATCGCCAGGGAATCGGCCGGAGTAACTGCTCCGTCCAGGGAATCAACCGATCCTGAAAGAGCCCGCCTTCAATGCACCCGACCAACCATTGAGCGCCCACCTTCCCCACAAACAGGTATAGCAGAGCGATGACCAGGATTCCCATAGGAACCCCGCTGGCGGGATGGCGCGCCCAGCGCCCGAGACGCTCGGCCAGAGGCAGCCTCCGGGGCGGCGACACGGAGACCACGTCGTCCAGGATGGCTTCGGCATGGCGGATGCGTGCGCCGGCCATCACGACGGAGAGCGCCCGGGAGAAATGCTCCTGCACCGAACTCACCACCGACTCACAACGAGCCGCGAAACCGGATCCCCATCCTTTTGCCTCGAGTTCTCGAAGAATGTCCGGGGACTCGAGAATTCGAATCGCAACGGCGCGTTTGGGAACGGCCTTGTCGGGAATGAGTGCCGAGAGTCGAGTAATGCCGTCCTCGATGTCGGGATGGTACGCGAGAGTTCGCTTGGGGATGCCGGCCGCGGTGAGCGCTTTCCCGAGAGCTCGAACCCCCTCGCCCTCGGTGGCCACGGTTTCCACGACCCGGACGCCGAGAATGTCCTCCAGTCTTTTCCGATCGACGTGGATGCCCGCCTGACGAGCCTCATCGGCCGAGTTGATGTTGAACACCAGAGGCTTGTCGAGTTCAGTGAGCTGAAGCGCCAGAAGGATGCCGCGACGAAGATCGCGCCCACCCGCAACAAGCCCGACGCTCCCGACGCGGGGGTCGAGCAAGAGATCCCACACGAGCAGGTCGATCCTGGATCCCCCGCTCAACCCCTCGATCCCCGGTGTGTCAACCAGCTGGAACACGCGCTTGCCGTCGCTGATCTCCACCGCCGGGATCTGAGTCCCGGAATCCTCGAGAAGGAATGTACGGGCCTGCCGGCCCCCAAGTCTGCGCCAGAGAGTTGTCTTCCCCTGGCCGACGCCGCCGACCAGGGCGATGACGGTCGCGCCATCGTCGGTTGTCCGATGCTTCCACATAGATACCGCCCGACAACACCGAAGGACCTGGAACCTTTGGAACCTCACGGAAATCCTACAGATGTATCAATATGACAGAGTGGGTTGCCCGCGTCGACAAAATAACCCCGCAGGTCAGAGTGGCTCGGGAAAACCTGCGGGAGAGACGGACGCGTCTGGTGAGAAGTGCGGGCTAAAGGAGGCGCGGGATAAGCCGATAAGCTGAAGGGAGGGGAAACTGGTATGATCACGCTGTTCTTGTCATTCTTCCTGTCTCTGTTGAACCCTACGCCTCTCGCCAGGGTGCCCGAGATGCCGCCTGTCGAGGTGCCTTCCGCCGGTCCGTCGGACACCCTTCGAGAAGAGACGTGCGCGCTCCGGCTCTCGCGGCCTGAACCGCCGGTATTCGACCTTGGGGGAGGCTTCCGGATGGAACCGGGGGCGACCTACGGGGAAGCCGGGGACGGCTGGGACCACGCTCGCCGGGGGGCGATGTCCTACGCTCCGGACTCCTCCTTGGAGACGGAGAGCGCGGACAGGCACTCCTGAGACACCCCGTCCTTCCAGGAAACCGCAACTTCCCGATCCCCAGCGCCGTCCTGCCGTCTGAGATAGTCGCTGTAGATCTCCCACGTGCGGAGAACGTCCTCCACGTAGCGCACGGCGTCCCGACCTCTGCAATATCCGTGCTGCGCCTGTTCGTAGAACTCACGCCGGGACAGCTGCTCCAGAACCGGCGCCACCGATTCCCACGCATGGGGGTCCAGTCCCATGTCGGACGTCAATCTCTGGGCATCTCGAACGTGACCCATGCCGACGTTGTAGCTGGCCAGGGCGAACCGAAGCTGATCCTCGGCGGCGGGCACGTCGTGGAACCGCTCGCACTGGTCCTTGAGATACCGGACCCCGGCAAGGATGTTCTCATCGGGATCATGCGGATCCGTCAGGCCGAGAGCGGCTCCCGTGGCGGGCATGATCTGCAGGAGCCCGCGGGCACCCGCCGTGCTGGTGGCCGTCGGGTCAAAGCTCGATTCCTCGTAGATGACAGCCGCGATCAGCAACCAGTCCATTCCGAAGGCGCTGGCGTGTTTCTGAATGTGGTCGTCGAAGCGGGAGAGACGGCCCGACTGCCAGGCGCCGAACACGGACTCCCGAAACCACCGATACTCGTTTCCCGTGTCGTAGTAGCGTTGTTTGAGATGGTTGAAGAAGAAAGTCCCCCGGATGTCCTCAAGGAACTCGTCCGCCGCCGCGAGCAGATCGCTCGAATCGACGCGGAGTCCCCATCCCACGGGCCTGGAGGGTTCCAGCACACAGGCAATCTTGAGATTCCCATGAAAACTCATGGCGAGCATGGCGACGTCGGTCTCCGCGACCGCTGCGTCCACGAGCCCATGGGAGAGATCGTCCAGAATCCGTCCGGTTTCCTCCCCGGCCGGCACAGACTCGATACCGATCAGGCCGCCCAACCGCAGCTCGAGTGCCCGCAGCAACCAGTAGTGCCGGCTTCCCTCCGCCACCCGAACCGTCCGCCCCAGCAGGTCCTCCGGACTGTGAATGGAATTGCAGTCGTCCCGGACCAGGATGACTCTCGATACCCACTTGTACGGGTTCGAAATCACGACACCCGGCAGGACACCGTCGCCCGCCATGAGGGACGCACCCACTAGATCTCCCCGACCGTCCCTCAGCCAGTCGAGAGGGTCCTCGTCGAGCGGCGGCACGACCGTCTCGATGCCCACCCCCAGCCAGGAGGCGAATCCTTCGGCCAGGTCGAATTCGAAACCCATCTGTTCCCCACGATAGAGGAAGTAGGTATTCGGACTGTTCCGGGTGATCAGCCGGAGAACTCCACGTTCCCGAATGTCCGCCAGATCCTTCCCGTTGGTGGACTCCAAACTCGCCTCTTGGGCGAATCCGGGAATCCCGGCCAGGACCCCGGCCGCCAGAACACCGGCGACGGCCGCTCGGATCATCAGAGACTTTCTCATCGAGACCACTCTCCCAGGAACACTTCGGCCCGACCGGAACCGGTCGGGCAACCGATGTTCGCTAGTCTCCTCATATAAAGCGAAAACGCCCGGCTCCCCGGACGCAGCTCCTATCCAAATATGGAACTAGTGTACACCCATTCGCGCTTGAAATCAAGCGTAAATCAGGCCTTCCGCGCTTATTCCTCGGACAGATTCTCCCACTGTTCGTAAAGATCCGGCAGTCTTGCTTTCAATCCCCGCTGTTCCTCCACAATTTCGCGGGACAGTTGTGCCGAGCGGAACACGGCGGGGCTGCCGAGCATCGCGGCCAGAGCCTGGAGACGCGCCTCCACCGTTTCGATTTCTTGTTCGATCTTCACTCGCCGTTTCTCGCGTTCTTTGGACATCGTTCGCGGAATCTTGCCGGGCGGGCGGGGTCTGGGGTCCGGCGGCGGTTCGACGACCGAAGGACGGGCCTGCTCCCGACACTCCGCCTCCCGCTGCAGGACGTGCCGGTAGTCGGAGTAGTTTCCCAGGAATGTCCGCGCCTGCCCCCCATCGATTTCCAGCACCCGATTGGCCAGGTGGTCGACGAAGTAGCGGTCGTGGGATACGAAGACGAGGGTGCCCCCATACCGTTCGATGGCCTCGGTGAGGACGGCTTGCCCGTCCTGGTCCAGATGGTTGGTGGGCTCATCCAGGATGAGGAAGTTCACGGGCTCCACCATGAGTTTCGCCATGGCCAGACGGCTCCTCTCCCCGCCACTCAGGGCGTCCAGCGGCTTGAACACATCGTCGCCGCAGAAAAGAAACCTCGCCAGCAGGGACCGAACCCGAGAAACCATCTCCACCGACGCAGCCGCCTCGACCTCCGCCAGGACCGTGTTCCTGCCCCGGAGTGCCTCGGCCTCGTCCTGGGAGTAGGAGCGGACCACGTTTCGCCGACTCATCCAGCAACTTCCCTCCGTGGGCGGCTCCCGACCCGTGAGGATCTTGAGGAGGGTCGATTTGCCCGCTCCGTTCGGACCCAGGACCGCGATTCGGTCGCCGCGTTCGATTGTCAGATCCAGCCCCCGGAACACCGGGTCCTCGCCGTACGACTTCCCCACTTTCTCCATGTTTGCGACGATTCGGTCGCCCGCGGGCGCCTCCCTCAGGCAAAACGTGCTCTCGGCGGGTTCGGGGGGTAGGGGAACCTCCTCCAGCTTCCTCAGCATCTTGATGCGTCCCTGGACCTGCTTCGCGCGGTCTTTCCGGGAGCGGTTGCGATCGATGAAGTCCTGCAAGCGCCGGCGCTCCGCGAGCACTTCCTCTCGGCGCTTGATCTGCAGCTCGACCCGCCCTTTCCTCGCCTCCAGGTAGTGCGAGTAGTCGCCCCGGTACCGGGTGAGGGCGCCGTGATTCAGCTCCCAGATTTCGGAAACCAGACGGTCCAGAAACCGCCGGTCGTGGGAGACGATGATCTGGCCCGCCGGCGAGGCGGCCAGGTATTCCTCGAGCCACTCGATGGCCCGAATGTCCAGGTGGTTGGTGGGCTCGTCCAGAAAGAGCAGATCGTGCTCCAGCAGAATGAGCTTGGCCAGGGCCAGTCTCATGCGCTGGCCTCCGCTCAGGCTCGAGGTCGTCTTGTCCCAATGGGTCCTTCGAATGCCGAGCCCGTCCAGAACCTTCAGGACCGCCGATTCGCCCTCGTAGCCGCCGCGATGGTGGAATTGGTGCTCCAGATCTCCGTACCGGGCCAAGAGATCCTTGGGAATGAGCTCTCCCTCGGGGACCTGCGCGAGCCGGCGGGTGAGGCCCGACAACTCGTCCTCGATCTCCGCCAGTTCCCCACAGGCCTCCAGCGCCTCTTCGAGACAGGTCTTGGAACCGCCCTCGACACCCCCCTGGGGCAGGTAGCCCACGCGGAAGAGGTTCGGCATTCGAATCTCTCCGCTCTCCGAGTGTTGCCCGCCCACAAGGATTCGAAGCAGCGTGCTCTTGCCCACACCGTTGGGACCGACCAGGCCGACCCGCTCGCCCCGGTCCAGATTCCCGGTGACACCGTCCAGGATCGAAGCGCCCGCGTAGCGAAGATGAATGTCTTTGAAGGAGAGCATCGACGGCCTTGGGGTTGAGGAGTTAGCCTTGATTCGCCAAAGAAGGGAAGAGCAAGCCACAGATTGGCCGCCCATGGGGCGGCGCACAGATTTCACAGAAGCCGGCTGCCCCGGTGGTTCAGCACCGGAGCAGCCAAAACCGTCATGTGTGAACGTGTCCTGAGCCATTACAGGTCGATGGAGCGTCGATGCGTTCAGCCCACCAATGCCGGCAGGAGCGGGGCTTCGGGCTCAGATCGGATCCCTTGCGATGCTACACGCGCCGCGGGATTTTCACAAGCGTTTCCCTGCCGGATCACTTCCCGTTCTGAGTTCTGAGAGTTCTGGGTTCTGAGTTGAAGGGCGAGTGACGAGGGCGAGTGACAAGGGACTCGGGACTTGGAAATCGGAAATGGGAAATGGGTTTCCATGCTGGGGCCCGAAGGACCTGCGGCAAGGGAATCGTAAATGGTAAATGGTAAATGGTTCTCGGAGAAAGGCGTTGGAAGTGCGAGGCGAGACGCGTACTGCAAGATCCTCGCTGTGTCACATGATGCGGGCAATCCGGGACCACCACACGCGCCATCCTCCCACTCCCCTCTCCCCCGCGTGACTCTTCTTGCGTGCTTGACAAGAAAGAGCGACCGGCGGACAGTCCTCGGACTCCGTGACCCGGAGCCCCGCCGGTCGCTCTCTGACATGTCTGGCTGGACTCAACAGTACCCCAGGGTTTTCTGCTCAGTCAAGATCCTCCTGGCCACTTCCTGCTCTCAGTGATGGCCTATTCCATTACGTCCAAATCAGTTGCTGAGTTTCGTAGTCCGTCCCTGAAATACGTTTCCCTGAAACACGCGTCCCCGAAACACGTGATCGATTGGCTTCAGCCCGCCGACGGTTTCAGCCTCCGTTTGCCGGATCGAAGAGAGCCTTCCTTGCCAATCAGACCTGGACAGAGGGTGCCGAAAAGATCCACAATAAGCTAATAAAGCTACCTACGTCCCGGAAGACCTACTCTGCAGGCAATCTGGGGACACATCACTGATTTCGGTCCGTAGTTTCAGGAAAGTGCCGGGTTCTGTGGTCCGACGATCACCGGCAATCAAGAGTGGGAGGAGGAACGACAGAATGGCAGAAGGCCGAGCAAGGTCGAGAACGTGGCGCTTTGGGGTCACGCTCCGGTGGGAGAACAGCAATAGGGGAACTCTGACGGCAGGCGGAAAGCCGCCCCTGCCCGTAGCACCACCGCCGGAGTTCCGGGGTCCGGAGGGTGTGTGGAGTCCGGAGGACTTGCTGGTGGCCTCGGTCAACTCATGCGTGATGACCACGTTCCTCTACTACGTCGGCAGGGAGCGCATTGTCCTGTCAAGGTATGAGAGCGATGCCGAGGGTACCGTCGTGTTTGAGGAGGGGAGCCTTCGGTTTCAGAAGATCGTCGTCCGTCCGAAGGTGCAGGTGGCGTCCGAGGAAGATCGAAAGAAGGCCGCGTCGGCACTGGAGGAGGCAGAGCGGAAGTGTCTGGTGTCCAATTCTCTCCGGGCCACGGTCGAGCTCCAACCCGAGATCGAGGTCTCAACGGCCGAGTGCGGATGGTGATTCCGATCGTTGACTCTTGGCGGAGATAAGGAATGCCCGATCAGAATGTTGCAATCTGTTTTCGGTTCTTTTCTGCGACCTGACTACTGATGGTTCTCTTTTTCCCCGCTGTCTTCATTGGACCTCCCATCATCTGGGGAACTCGTCGCCCAGCCGAACCAGCTGCTTTCCGAAATCCACAGACCGCCTGTACTCCCAGATTTCTGCTTCTGGGTCGCGATTCCCGGTAGGAATCCGGATGACATCTGGGCTATCATTTCGCAGGAATCGTTTTCTTGATGGGCGCCGACCAGGACGGCTGCCTGCGACATAACTTCGATCCAGTGGGTGAATCTATGCACACGACCTCCCGACTCCTGTTAGCTGCCGGATTGGCTCTGTGGTTGCCCCTCGCGGCCCACGCCCTCGTCGAGGAGCACCAGGACATGGCCGGCCCATTCGCCGACGGCCCGAGCGTGACGGCCGCTTGCCTCGAGTGCCATGAAAACGCCGCGTATGATTTCATGAAGACGGCCCACTGGACCTGGGGGCCGATGCAGGACCTCGGCCGCAAGGGCCAGCGGCCCGTCGGCAAGAAGAACCTCATCAACAACTTCTGCGTCGCGGTCGCCTCGAACTGGCCCCGGTGCACCAGCTGCCACGCCGGCTACGGCTGGGAAGACGACTCCTTCGACTTCGGCGACGCCACTAAGGTCGACTGCCTGATCTGCCACGATACGACCGGCAGGTACAAGAAGTTCCCTACCGGCGCCGGCCACCCCGTCTACGAGGCCAAGACCTGGCAGGGCACGACCTGGGAACCGTTGGACCTGGCCGAGATCGCCAGGGCAGTCGACAGGCCCAGCCGCGCGAGCTGCGGCGCCTGTCACTTCCAGGGCGGCGGGGGCAACAACGTCAAGCACGGGGACATGGATGACGCCTTGGCCAGGCCGGCGCTTGCGCTGGATGTACACATGAGCGAAGAGGGCCAGGACTTCACCTGTGTGGATTGCCATACGACCAGCGATCACGACATCGCGGGCAATGCGATGTTCGCCTCACCGGGCGGCACGAACCACCTGGAGTGCACAGGCTGCCACGGAGAAGAAGCACACGAGAAGAAAATGCCGAACCGGCACGCCGAGGCGGTCGCATGCCAGACGTGTCACATCCCCGCCTTCGCCCGGGCGAACCCGACGAAAATGTGGTGGGACTGGTCGACGGCCGGCACCGATGCCGAAGTCGTGACCGACGAGTACGGCATGAAGGAGTTCAACAAGAAGAAGGGCCACTTCAAGTGGGAGAAGAATGTCGTCCCGACGTACCTGTGGTACGCCGGTTCCAGCGCGCAATATATGATAGTAGACGTGATCCATCCGGATGAGATCACGCAGCTGAACCGCCCCGTGGGCGAGCGCGGCGATGGTACCTCAAAGATCTACCCCTTCAAGGTGATGCGCGGCAAACAGCCGTACGACACGCAGACAAATGAGCTCGTCGTACCGAAGCTGTTCGGCAAAACCGGGTTCTGGACGACCTGGGACTGGAACGCCGCCGCAGCGCAAGGCATGAAGCCGGTCGGCAGGGAGTTCAGCGGCGAGGTCGGCTTTGCCGAGACCGAGTCGTTCTGGAAGATCAACCATATGGTCGCCCCGGCGGCGGACGCCTTGGGCTGCAAGGACTGCCACGTCAAGAACGGGCAGGGGCGTATCGATTGGGCGGCGCTTGGGTATGAGGGGGATCCCCGGTACACGAAAAACAAGTAGGACTTGGGCATTCGGGGACAGACTGCTCATTAGCGGGACTATCTGCGCGCTTTGATGTTACGGCAATGCTTCCGTGGTCGAGAGGTCTGCCGAGGGGAATCTCAAGCCCGGCCATTTCGGGACAGACTACTCGGCCATTTCGGGACAGACTACTCAATTCAAGAACTACTTGCCAGACCTGGGGGGAACGAGGAACATGGGTTCCAGCAGCGTGCTATTTGCGAGAACTGGCTCTCAGGGAGACCATCAAATAGAGAAGCGGAGAAACTGAGAACCCGACCGAAACAGAGTGTACCGCGTTTCCCGCATAATGCCGTTCTCCGCCATCTGCTTCTCTGTTTCTCCGCCGTGGCCTTCGTGCATAGTCCAGGCCTACACGGCGGCCAGCATGCGATCCACAGCCTTCTTGGCCTGCCCGGCGATGTCCGGATCTACGATGATGCGTGGTTCGAGCTCTTCGAGGGACCAGAGAACTTTTTCGAGGGTGATTCTCTTCATGTTGGGACAGAGAGCCCGACGAGAGGCCGGGAAGAACCTCTTGCCCGGCACGTCCCGCTCGAGTCGATACACCATACCCACTTCCGTTCCAACGATGAACTCCGTTGCATTCGATTCTCGCGCGCGCCGGATCATCCCCGCCGTTCCGAGGACGGCGTCCGCCCGTTCGATGACGTCGGGCGTGCTCTCCGGATGGACCATGACTTCGGCCCCGGGGTGCTCCTCCCTGGCCCGCTCGATGTCCTCCGGCAGGATCTTCATGTGCGACGGGCAGTATCCCCGCCAGAGATGGATCGTGCGATCGGTCTGCGTCGAAACGTAGTGCCCCAAATACTGATCCGGACCGAAGAGGATCTCCTGCCCGGCCGGAAAAGATTCGATCACCTTCCGGGCGTTGGCCGACGTGCAGCACGCGTCCGACACGGCCTTGACCTCGGCGCTGGAGTTGATGTAGGTGACCACGGCCGCGTTCGGGTGTTCCCGCTTCATCTGTTCCACGTCCTCGGGCGTCATCATGTCGGCCATGGGACAGCCCGCTTCGAGATCCGGCAGGAGAACCGTGCTGCCGGGAGAGAGAATGGCGGCCGTCTCGGCCATGAAGTGGACACCGCAGAAGACGATGACCTTGGGTTTGATTTCCGAGGCCTGCCGGCTGAGCCCCAGTGAATCTCCTCGGAAATCCCCGACGTCCTGGACCTCGGGCCGCTGGTAGTTGTGCGCCAGAATCAGAGCCTCGCGCTCCTCCTTGAGTGTCAGGATCTTCTCTGCGATCTCGTCGTTGCCCATCCGTGCCACCTCTGGTACCCGTTACCAGGCCAATGCCGATGACGTACGGTACTTCCTGGAGGCACCCGTGTCAAGGGCCCGAGCACCCTCACGCCCCGGCAACCACAGATTGCACAAATGAAATCGGGATGCAGCATGCTGCATCCCGATCGTCTTCCCCGCTTCGAATCTGTGAAATCTGCGGCTTAGGGTTTGGGATTTTCGCCCATTCCCCCATTCGCCCATTCGGGCTCTACTGGTGCGCCTGCCATTTCTTCTCGAGATCCGGATCGTTCATGGTCTCCAGAAGGTAGTCGCAGTAGTCGCGGCCCGTGGCGCCGGTATCCCGGCCGGTCATCACCAGCTTCTTCTCATGCTGGCCACAGACATCGAGCGCCATTTCCAGTTTCTTCGCCCGATCGGGATACCCGATATGGTCGATGAGCAGCGCCCCGGCCTTGATCATACTGCAGGGATCGGCGTACTGAGCCCGACCCTCCTTCACCATCCGGGGGGCCGAGCCGTGAATGGCCTCGAACATGGAGTACTTGTTGCCGATGTTCGCAGAGCCGGCCGTGCCGACGCCCCCCTGAAACTCGGCGGCTTCGTCGGTCAGGATGTCGCCGTACAGGTTCGGAAGAGCGACCACCCGGAACTGCGTCCGGCGCTTCGGATCCACCAGCTTGGCGGTCATGATGTCGATGTACCAATCATCCCATTCCACCTCCGGGTAGTCCTTGGCGATCTGTTCCGCCATCTTGAGGAACTTCCCGTCGGTCGTCTTCACCACGTTGGCCTTGGTGACGACCGTGACCTTGTTGATGTTGTTTCTCTTGGCATAGTCGAAAGCGAGACGGATCAGTCGCTCGGATCCCTGGGTCGTCGTGACGGTGAAATCAATGGCCAGATCGTCCGTCACATCGATTCCGTTGCTGCCCAGGGCGTAGGCGCCCTCCGTGTTCTCCCGGAAGAACATCCAGTCGATGCCCTCCTTTGGAACCCGAACCGGCCGTACGTTGGCGAAGAGATCCAACTCTTTACGCATTGCGACGTTGGCGCTCTCGATATTCGGCCAGGGATCTCCCTTGCGAGGCGTGGTGGTCGGGCCCTTGAGGGTGACGTGGCACTGCTTGATTTCCTCCAGGACAGCCGGGGGAATGGGGGCATTCTCTTCGGCGCGGCGCTCGATGGTCAGCCCCTCGATATCCCGGAATTCCACTTTGCCCGCCTTGAGCTCGTCCTCCATCACGACTTCGAGGACCCGCTTGGCCTCGGCCGCGATGTACGGGCCGATTCCGTCGCCCCCGAGGATGCCGACGATCACGGGCTTGATCTTGGAGTAGTCGGTCTTCTGCTCACCTTTCTTCATTTTCTCTATGCGGGTAAGCTGTGCCTCGATCAGATTCGCAAAGTGGTCCTTCGCCTTCTCGATTGCCGGATTGCTCATGTGCCTCCTCCGGTTTCTAGGGGTTCCTGGATCTGCCCGATTGCGGATCTTCGAGATTGCCACGGGACGCGAGTCCCCGTTGAGCATAACCTTGCACTTTACTCGCAGGCGAAGCCGAAAGTCAAGCGTTTGTCGTCCGCTAACGCTCAAAGAGAACCGGAGATTCCCGTGGGGAGCGAGCCGCTCGCTACCGGCGGGATCCTCGGGACTCCACCCTTCGGACGAGGTTCATCGTTGACAGATCAATGGTTACATAGACGAGGTCCGTCCTCTGGCCGGGCTGGACGCACACGGTGTCGCCCAGGCGAGCCCGCCACCTGCCCGAGACCTCCGGGGACTCGTGGATATGCCCGTGCAGCGAGAGTCTCGGTTGGCGTTTCGACAGGAAATCGTGGATGGCCCGAGATCCGACCCGGGCTCCACCGGCGCATTCGTCCAGCCCGAGTCCGAGCGGAGGCATGTGAATGACGTAGATCGTGCCGGACATATCCGCAGGGCGTGGAAGCCGGTTCATTTCCTCTTCGATCGTCGGCAGGGAGGCCGCGAAACCGGGCCAATCCTCGATCTCCCGCCAGCCCCCCGGTGCAGACAGGCGGGCCGTGCCCAGCTGAGGTTGGAACACGTACTCGCCCGTGTCCTTCCGGCATCGATCCTTGAGCGCGAAGGGATAGTCGACGACCCAGTTCATCCCAATGAACTCAATCCCCTCGATCTCAACTTTCTTCTGTGCCAGGAGGAAGGCGGTTGGGTGCCGTTCGCAGATCTCCTCGAAAAGAGGATCGTGAACCTTCAGATCGTCATTGCCCGGATAGCAGAGATAGAGAATTCCGGCCGAATCGTACCGAGACAGATGCCCATCCATGAACTCTCGAATGAACTCGTGCTGCGTGGATGGATCCCGCGCGTGGGGAAACATATCCCCGCCGTTCACCACCGCATCGACCCCGGTCAACCGGGCGATCTCGAACACGCGGTCGTACTTCCAGAGGGACCCGTGGATGTCGGTGACGAAAAGGATGTTCATCTGCAGTCCGCCCGGGCCCACCGAAAGGCACAACCCGGATCATCGGCCCTTTGGGATCGAATCCATCGACGGCGCACGTCCAAAAACGAGAGCCGACAGCCGACCGAGCCGAGATCGTTGTCAGCTCTTGCCCTTTGGTCTTTGCCTTCCCGGCATTCGGCTTTCGGATCTCGGCTCTCCGCCAGCATGCGAAATCGCCGGGGGTTTCCCCCGGCGGTCGCTCGTGCTGGCTGCCGGTCAGAGGGTGCGGGTGCCGCCGAAGAACAGCTGGGCGATGAGTCCTGCAATCGGCGGGAAGAAGAAGGTGCACACCAGCCGAATGGCCGTGAACCGCCAACCCAGGATCCCGATCTCCATGGGCAATCGACCGATCGCCCATAGGGACCAACCCGTCAGGAAGGCGACCATCGTTCCCACGCCCGCGCCGGATCGCAGGAGCCCTGCCACTATGGGCAGGCTGACGTACGGACCTCCGGGCGCCAGGCCGCCCGCCACGGTCCCGACAAGAACGCCCCGGAGACCGGATTCCGCGCCCACCCACCTGGACAGGACATCCGCTGGAAGGAGAATGGGCACCATCCCGGCCACGACAAAGGCACAGGCCAGGAGAGGCAGGATTCCCGTGATCATTTTCAACCCGGCCCGCAGTCCTGTCAGGTGGGCGCCCTCCCCACCGCGATACCCCAGGTACAGGAGCACCGCCGCAAGTGCGCCCATGATCAGTGTCGGAATGAGCATGTCGGAGTTTCCCTTCTTTCTTCCCATCGCCTGGCTCCGGGAAACGGGCTTGGTTTCCGGATTCTGTTCATATATAACAAGGAAAACTCGGCTGGACGCCGTTTTCGCTATTCCGGGTTTGCCTTCAACGCCTGTTCCTCTGAGGGATACCGTTCCAGAGCCTCCCAGAGGCACACGATTTCCAGGATCTTCCGGGCGGCGTCGGAGACCGCCGCAACCGCCATCCGCCCTCCGGCATTCTTGGCCGACGTGTAACAGGCCGCCAGAATCCCCACTCCGGCGCTGGAGAGATACTCGATCCGCTCCAGGTTGAGGAGAACAGGAGAGACGCCCTTCTTGATCTCTCCTCGCACCTGTTCCAGAAACGCATAGGATTCCTTCGTGTCCGTGAGCTTGCCCGACAACCGAAAGACTACGGCATCGGACCGCTCGGGCAGAACTCGCTCGACATCCAGTTTCGCTGCCGCCGACATCTCCCACCCCCCCCTGCAATCGGATCAGATGGTGCTCGCCTTGCCCACTCGCCCTCGTCCCAAGAGGATCCGGCCGGAACCTACCATGCTTCGGGCCAATGCGCAAGCCGCCGTTTCGATGCGTCGTCGAGCACGAACGGGTCCGTCACGCGCCCGGACAAGAGAAAGGGTCCGGGCAATGCCCGGACCCTTGTCGTTCGAAGACGTATGCGTCGAACCCGCTACTTCCGGAAGCTGTTCTTGATCTTGCTCCACGTGCTCTTCTTCGTGGCGCTCGGAGCACCGCACTCTACCTGATCGCAGTGGGTACCCAGGCCCATGAACTCGTAGCCGATCCGGTCACACTCTTCCGGCGTCACCTCCACACACTCGCCGTCGCACTTGCAGCAGGCGCCGTAGCACTCGTCATAGTGGACGTTGAAGAAGGCACCAGACCAGGTCGGATCGTTCTCCGTAAGGACCGCTTCACGAGAAGGGGCGAAGAGTGGGACCCAACCCGTCACCGGCGGATCGAACACCGTGTACGTCCCCAGAGGGAGCTTGGTCCAGCACACCTGTCCATTGGCATCCGTCGTGTCGCAGAAAGTATCCCCCAACGGAGTTGTGATACACAACCACCAACCCGACAACGGAAGGTCCCCGGCACCTCCCTCGCCGTCACAGTTTGCGTCTTTCCATTTCTGGGCACAGATCTCACCGATGCCCGAACAGACGTAGAAGCTCACCTCGGCGGTCGCCTCGTGTCCGGCCTGCTTCGACCAGTACTCGACACGGATCCAGTACTTCCCATCAACCGGGAAATTCGGAACCGTCCAGCTGCGTGTGACGCTGACTCCGGACGAGTCGGCATACGTTGAGTCCTCGACCGTCACTCCGTTCGGATCCGTCAGCTTGTAGTAGACGTAGTTCGGAGTCGTGCTGTACGTGATGTTCCACCAGATGTCGACGACATCTTGCCACCCGGCGCATTCGGGCGGTTCGGGGTTCCGGCCCATGCTGATGATGGCTTCCCGCTCACCGGTGGGCAGGTAGTTCACCGCTGAGGCCACCGCGGGGAACGAGGTGACGACGACGGCGATCAGCGCGGCCCAGAGTCCGATCCGATTCCAAGACCACATAACTTCTCCCCCCTCTGTCTGAGGTGAAAGGACGGGTCCCGCCGGTTCGATCCGTACGGAACCTACGGACAGGCCGGGCAGCGCATGAAGCCCGCCTGCATTCCTAAGGTGTGACAAGACCCGGCCCTGCGCAGGACGTGCCGAGTCGTTGTTCATCTTGTTAGGACATATCGGGAAGAAGGCGACGGGGCTTGAGGTCTAACTCTCCGGATTCGGAGGATGTCCCCGGGGAGCTCGCAGAGTCCCCGATTCTCGCCCTTGGACCCAAGGGGAGAGCGCAAACAAGCGAAGGCCCGGGCACGTACGCCCGGGCCTTCCAGCCCTCCACTCGAATCTTGAGGGGGTCGATATCTAGCGGTAGTTGTCCTTTATGGCGCCCCAGGTCGTCTTCTCGACGGCGCTCGGCTCACCGCACGTCACCTGGTCACAGTGCGGACCCAGACCCATGAAGATGGCGCCCAGGAACTGGTTGCACTCGGCGGGCGTCACCTCCACACACTGGCCGTCACACTTGCAGCAGGCGCCAAAGCACTCATCGTAGTTCACATTGAAGAACGCGCCGCTCCAGGAGGGATTGTTGTCATCGAGAAGGGCGTCACGACTCTCGGGAAAGATCGATACCCAGGGCGGGGAAATGTTCTCATACACCGTGTACAAGCCAAGCGGGAGCTTGTCCCAGCAGACCACCCCGGTCGCGTCGGTCGTATCACAGAAAGTGTCTCCCCAGGGCGTATCGATGCAGATCCACCAACCCTGATACTCCTCGCCGGCCTGCGCCACACCGTCACAGTTGGCGTCCACCACCTTCTGAGCGCAGATGCTTCCGATGCCGTCGCATACGTAGAAGCTGACCTCGGCGGTAGCCTCGTGTCCGGAACTCATCGACCAGAACTCCACCCGCACCCAGTACTTCCCGATTACCGGATTCAGCGGCACCGTCCACTGCCGGTTGATGGTCACACCCGTATCCCCGGGATAGTATGTGCTGTCGATCACAGCGCTGTCCGGATCCACAAGGGTATAGATCACCGCAGAGGGGGTGGTGCTGTACGTAATGTCCCACCAGATGTCCACATCATCCTGCGGCTGAGCACAGTCGGGGGGTTCCGGACTCCGGCCCAGGGTGATCGTGGCGTCCAACGGGGCGAGATCCTGACGGTCGCCGCCGCGCTGTGCTCCGGCCACGGCCGGAATCGCAAGGAGCGCGACGACCGTCCACAGTGCAAACCGATAGCTGATTCCCATGGTCCTCTCCTCCTTTTCCGATGAAGTGAATACACCGCAACCGCTCGGCGAGCCTCGGCATTCCCCACCCAGGCGCCGCGCGGCCCAAAGCTCATGAACCATACTCACCCACTCTACCACACTCTAGGCATCCTTGTCAAATGGAATGGCAAAATGTAGCTCCTGTGGCGCCGGGCACGGAGCCGATTGTCTAATAGTGCAAGACGTCGGAAATTACTGACGCAGAAGACGTTGGGACTCTTCTCGAGGGGCGGATTCGGACTTTCGTCTTGGCCTCCGCGCCGCGGGCGGTTAGAATCGAGAACAGGTAAGTTCGTCCTCCCCACGGCAAACGGAGGAAATTCCTTGGCGCCCGACAGCAACCCCGATGCACGGCCCGAGTTTCTGGCGGAAGAGAACCGTCGGCTTCGCCGAGCCGTCGATGAGTTGACCATCCTCAACGATCTCGCCAGAGAGATCAGCGGTTCCTCCAGCTCCCAGGATATCATGGGTGCGATCATCCACCGCTCGCTCCGGGCGGTTCGCGCGGAGCAGGGAGTGATCACGCTGGTCGACGAGAAGGCCAGCCAGCCCATGAAGACGCTGGTCCGGACCATGGTCACCTCCGTCCAGGGCCAGCCGTTCCACCTGGACCAGTGCATCCTCGGCTGGATGCACATCAACAAGAAACCTCTCCTCGTCAACGACCCTGAGAACGACGTCCGATTCCGGGGTGTGGACTGGGACGAGTCCACCCAAACGCTTCTCGCAGTCCCCCTCCTGGCGAAGTCGAGGTTGATCGGTGTTCTCAGCGTATACAACAAGAAGGGCGGGGGCGGGTTCAGCGACGAAGACCAGCGACTCCTCGCAATCCTCGCAACCCAGTCCGCCCAGGTCGTGGAAAACGCCCGTCTTTATGAGGAGGAGCAGGCACTTCTCAGGATGAGGGAAGAAATCCGCGTCGCCTCCGAGATTCAGCACAGGCTGCTGCCCAAGGTGTCTCCGGATCTCCCGGGGTATCAAGTCGCAGGCATCAGTATTCCGGCGCAGGACGTGGGGGGCGATTATTTCGATTTCCTCCTTCTCGACGAGAACCGGATGGCTTTCTGCCTGGGAGACGTCTCCGGCAAAGGGCTTCCGGCCGCTCTGTTGATGGCGAACCTCCAGGCGACGATTCGGGGACTGACCCTCTCCACCCTGACCCCGTGCCAGTGTCTCGAACGGGCGAACACGCTACTCTTCCAGAGCACGGATCCGGAAAAGTTCGCCACGCTCTTCTACGGTGTCCTCGACATCGAGAACCACCGCCTCTCCTATTGCAGCGCCGGGCACGAGAGACCTTTCCACCGCACCCGCGGTCAGATGCTCCATCGACTCGAAGCCGGGGGGCTCATCCTCAGCTTCCTGGAGGAGTGCGCCTACGAGGAAGCCCACGTCCCACTGCAGCCGGGAGATACGATGGTGGTGTTCTCCGATGGAATCACCGACGCCGCAAACGAAAGGGACGAACCCTACACGGAAGAAAGGCTGGCCACCCTGATCGCAAACAGCTCCGAGGAGTCCGCCGAGGAACTCGTGGAGAAGATCGTGGCGGACGTCGGTAAACACACGGGCGATCATCCGCAGTTTGATGACATGACGCTTGTGGTGATCAAGAGACGTTAGAGGGCGCGCAAGGTCCAAATCTGGGAGCCACAGATTACACCGATCGCGACCGAGCGACAAGGCGACCCGGCGACAAGGCGAACCCAGGACAGCGACACAAGGGGACGGCGAGACGGCGAATCCATGCCGACACTGCGATGTCCATGTCTGTCTGTGTTCGTCGCCCTTTCGCCCTTTCGCCCATTCGATTGATCCGGGGGTCCCATGATCGGCGGAACCATCTCTCACTACAAGATCCTCGAGAAGCTCGGTGAAGGCGGCATGGGTGTGGACTACAAAGCCGAGGACACCAAGCTCGAACGCGCCGTTGCGCTCAAGTTCCTCCCTCCCGATCTGGTTCGCGACGAGGACATCCGTAAGCGCTTCGAGCACGAGGCCAAAGCCGCCGCAGTCCTGGATCACGCCAATATCTGCACCATCTTTGAAATCGACGAGGTCGACGATCAGACCTTCATCGCCATGGCCTATGTCGAGGGACAGACCCTCAAGGAAAGACACGAGGCGGGCCCGCTCGAGATCAAGGAGCTCATCTCCCTCGCAATTCAGGTTGCGTCGGGTTTGGGCGTCGCTCACGGAAAGGGAATCGCCCATCGCGATATCAAGCCCGCCAACATCATGGTCACGCCCGAGGGCCAGGCCAAGATCATGGACTTCGGCGTGGCGAAATCGGCGCGCCTGACAACGACGCAGACGGGCAGCACTCTGGGTACCGTTTCGTACATGTCCCCGGAGCAGGCCAGGGGCGACGACGTCGACTACCGGACGGACATCTGGTCCCTCGGTGTGGTTCTCTACGAAATGGTCACGGGGCAGAGACCCTTCAAGGGAGACTATGAGCAGGCCATTATCTACGCCATCGTGAATGAGGATCCTCTCCCTCCGATGACTCTTCGTGGAGACGTTCCCTCGGGACTGGACCGGATCATTCTGAGAGCGCTGGCCAAGAATCTCGACAAGCGTTACTCCAGTACACGCGAGATGATCCGGGATCTGCAGGCACTCAAGGACCGCACGGATGCGGCCCCGCCGACGGATCGCTTGCGGAAGGGTTCATGGCGCCGGTGGATTCCGTTCCTGACGGCCTTGGTCGTCATCGTTTCCATCGGGATCGCGGGGGTAGTGGTTCTCCGAACGGATCGATCATCCTCTCCGACAAGCGAGACCGGGGCCATCCAGTCCCTCGCCGTCCTGCCCCTCGAGAACCTGTCCGGGGACCCCGACCAGGAGTACTTCGTCGACGGAATGACGGAGGCTCTCATCACGGAGCTGTCAAAGATCAAGGCCCTGAGCGTGATTTCCCGAACGTCGATTATGCGGTACAAGGATACGGACAAGTCGTTGCCGGCCATCGCAGGGGACCTGAACGTGGATGCCGTGGTCGAAGGGTCCGCCATGCTGGCCGGCGACCGGATTCGAATCACGGCCCAGCTGATCGAAGCCGAGACCGATCGGCACCTCTGGGCGGAGAGCTACAACCGGGAGCTCCGGGACATCCTCGCGCTTCAGAAGGAGGTCGCTCGCGCCGTCGCAAAGGAGATTCGGATCACTCTGACACCGGAGGAGGAAACCCGGCTGGCCGGCGCTCGCCCCATCGATCCCGAGGCCCACGAGGCCTATCTCCGAGGCCGCTTCTACGCAAACCGACTCACGGTGGAGAGCACAAACAAAGCCATTGAGTACTACGAGCGGGTGATCACCGTCGAGCCGGAGTACGCCCTTGCCTATGCAGGGCTGGCGAACGCGTACGATGCCCTGGCCAGCCTCGGCGCCATGGATCCACAGGAGGCCTGGCCCAGGGTGAAGGCGGAAGCGAAGAAAGCCCTGGCCATCGATGAAACGGTTGCCTTCGCACATGCCCTTCTCGCCGATGTGGCATTTCTCCACGAATGGGACTGGGCACGCGCCGACGAGGAGTTCCGGCGGAGTATTGACCTCGATCCCAACGATTCGTCCGTGCGTCACTGGTACGCGATGTACCTGTCGTCCATGGGACGTCACGAAGAGGCGGTTCGAGAGGCGGAGCGGGCCGTTGAGCTGGACCCTCTGTCCGTCACGGCTCGCCTCAACACGTCGGCCGTACTGTTGTTCGCCGGACGATGGGAAGAGGCGTTGGAGCACGCGATGGAGGCGGTTGAGCTCGATCCGGCGTCCCCCCTTGCCCACATGTCCCTGGGATCATCGTACCTCAGGATGGGTAGGTTGGAGGAGGCGTTCACCGAGATCGAGAAAGCGACCGAGCTGTCTGGAAGGCACACCGCCGCCGTGGCGTACCTCGCCGAGGCCCACGCCGCTGCAGGCCATATCGAGGAAGCCAGGGAGACGCTTGATGAGATGCTCGCCCTCTCGAAAGAGAGGTATGTTTCACCCATCGTGATTGCAGGGGTGTACGCCGCGCTCGGGGAGAAGGACGAGGCCTTTGAGTGGCTCGAGAAAGCCTACCGGGAAAGGTCAACGCATCTTCCGATGCTCCGGGTTCATCCCCGGCTGGAGTCGCTGCGCACCGATCCGAGATTCGCAGGGATGGTCGAGAGAATGGGGCTCCCTCCTGTTACAGAGAATAGAGAAGTAGACAATAGAAAATAGATCTCGTAGAAGAGCATGACAGGGAAACCCGAAGGCGCGACAAGGCGACGTCCGTGTCCGTCCTTACTGGTCCGTGTTCGTCGCCCATTCGCCGATACGATTGACCCGGGGAGCCCATGATCGGAAGAACGATCTCTCACTACAAGATCCTCGAAGAGCTCGGCCGCGGCGGCATGGGTGTGGTTTACAAGGCCCGGGACACGAAGCTGGATCGCACTGTGGTCCTGAAGTTCCTGCCGTCGGACCTGACTCGCGACGAGGAAGCCAAGGCGCGTTTCGTCCAGGAAGCCAAGGCGGCGGCCGCCCCCAATCATCCGCGGATCGTCACCATCTACGAGATCGGTGAACACGAGGGACAGACCTTCATTTCCATGGAATTCGTCGAGGGTGAGTCGGTCCGCGATCTCATCGATCGAGGTCCCCTGCCCCTCGAAAAAGCACTGGATATCGTCTGCCAGGTGGCCGACGGCCTCGGCAAGGCTCACCAGGCGGAGATCGTCCACCGCGACGTCAAGCCCGAGAATCTTCTCATCGACCGTGACGGCCGGGTTCGGATTCTCGACTTCGGCCTGGCCAAACTGAGAGGCGTAACGAAGCTCACCACCGAGGCCTCGACCCTCGGGACCATCCAGTACATGTCTCCCGAGCAGGCGCGCGGCGAGGATGTCGACCATCGGACGGACATCTGGTCCATCGGCGTCGTTCTCTTTGAGATGATCACCGGGCAGCGTCCGTTCAAGGGCGATTACGAACAGGCCGTGATCTACTCCATTCTCAATGAGAATCCCGAGCCCGTCACCGGATTGCGGACCGGTGTTCCCTTGGAGCTGGAGAGGATCATCCTCAAGGCGCTCGGCAAGGAAACGGGAAAACGCTATCGGGACGCAGACGATCTTCTCGTGGATCTCCGCAATCTCCGATCGGAACCCGCACCCGCGTCCATAAGACAGCGATCGGCTCGCAAGCGCCGCCCGATCCTATTGGCCGCCGGTCTGGCACTGGTCGTCGCCGTCGTGATCCTGCTCGGCATCCGAATCCAGATCGGCCGGCAGGCCCCCGCAGTCGCTCAGGAGAACACGCTTGCCGTCATGTACTTCGACAACCTGGCGGATCCGGCGGATTCCCAGAAACTGGGAGAGATCGTCGCCAATCTTCTGATCACCGATCTTTCCGAATCCCGGTATGTCCGCGTCGTATCTAGCCAGAGGCTGTATGACATTCTCAAGCGGCTTGGAAGAGAAGGCGTGAAGGCGGTCGATCGGGATGTTGCGTCCCGAGTTGCCGCCGAAGCGCGCGCACGGTGGATGCTCCTTGGGAGTATCCTCCAGATGGAACCTCAGACGGTCATGACATCTCAGCTCGTGGATGTCGAAACAGGTGAAGTCCACGCATCGCAGCGGATCGAGGGAGCTCCGGGCGAGCGGATCTTCAGTCTCGTGGACCGGCTGACGGTCGAAGTGAAGAGGGATCTCTCTTTGCCGGTGGCCGCGCAGGCGGAACCGGACCGCCCGGTTGCAGAGGTCACAACTCATTCCCCGGAGGCATACCGTCACTACCTGGATGGAGTAGACTTCTTCTACAAAGTCTACTGGTCAGAAGCCCAGAACAGTCTCAAAGAGGCGCTGGCACTTGATTCTACTTTCGCCATGGCCAACCTTCGCCTGGGTTTCATCGAGACGGTCTACGGGACTTCACCCGCACAAGGCAGAGCACGAATATCCAGGGCGGTGGAGTACTCGGACCGCGTCAGCGAGAGAGAGCGGTTGTTCATTCATGGTGTTGCGGGGTTCATACAAGGAGATTACCCGCGCGCTGTCGGCGAGCTCCGGCAGATCAGCGAAAGGTATCCCAGCGATAAGGAAGCCTTCTTCTGGCTGGGGGTTCTCTATCTCTTGTATACCGGACAACCGGGAGAGGGGGTCCATGCATTCACCAGGGCCATTGAGATCGATCCCCTCTACGAAGAAGCCTACAACATGCTCGCATACGCGTACGAGAAACTGGGAGATCCCGAGAAGTCTATCTGGGCAATCAACCAATACATCTCCATGGCACCAGAGGAACCCAATCCGTACGATACGAGGGGTGATCTGTACGCGTACAGCGGACGAATCGACCAGGCCATCGAGTCATATCAAACGGCGCTGAAGAAGAAATCTGATTTCTACGGGGCGCTGGGGAAGCTCGGGAAGATGTATCTTCTGAAGGGGCTGTACTCGGAGGCCGAGTTATGCTACCGAAGGATGGTATCTTCCTCGGACCCGCAAGCTCGCTCGAACGGAAGGAGATGGCTGGCCCGGATCCCCATGATCCAGGGTCGATGGGAACAGGCGCTTCAGATTCTGGACGATGGGATTGCCGCGGACAGAATGGAAGAGTACACGGCGAGAAGTGCGGAGAAGCACCTGGCCAAGGCGATGATACAGTGGGAGAAGGGTCTCTTCGATCCTGCCCTGAATGAACTCGAGACTGGAATGAGAACTCTGAAAGAAGGGGCTCCCGAAGATCTCGCTGTCTGGTGGCAACACCGGTCGTGCGTTCTGGCTGCAAGGGGAGGTATTCCAGCCGCAGAGGAGGAACTTGAGTCGATGAGAGCGGCGCTCGGCGCGTCGCCGGCGCGGCTGTTGCGTCACTACTGGTGGGGCCTGGGGACTGTGGCTCTGATGAAAGGGGCACCGGACAGTGCTACCGCATATCTGGAGCGGGGCACCGCCCTGCCTTCTCGGGAGTCCACCCCTCTAGACGTCCGGTGCCGACTGGCTGAGGCCCTTCTGGCCGCCGGCCGGCCGGGGGACGCGGTCGATCAGTTGGAGAGCACTCTGTCCCGCTACGACTACGCGGGTATCGCCTGGCCCATCTGGTGGGTGAAAGCCCACTACCTCCTGGGACGCGCTTACGAGCGTTCGGGCTGGAAGGCGGAGGCCGTCGAAAAGTACACCGAGTTCCTCTCGCTCTGGAAGGATGCGGATCCCGGCATAGCGGAAGTTGAGGACGCGAAGAACCGGCTGGAGGGGCTTCGAAGCGAGGCGACCGGGTAAGCCGGAGGCCCTGGGACGGCGAGACTGCGAGACGGAATCATAGCTGTTGTATGAGGGGAATCCTTTCCCCGATGGACCGGGAAGGCCGGCGGCCGGCAGGTCCATATCGCCGAACGGATTCGGCTCCTACAATAGCAGGTAGACATCCCATGATTGGAAAAACCATCAGCCACTACAAAATCCTCGAAGAGCTCGGCCGCGGCGGCATGGGTGTGGTGTACAAGGCCCGGGACACGAAGCTCGATCGCACCGTTGCGCTCAAGTTCCTCCCTCCTCAGACTCTGGACGGCGAAGAGGACAAGGCCCGCTTCGTCCACGAGGCCAGGTCCGCGGCCGCTCTCAACCATCCCCACAACTGCACCATCTACGAGATCGATGAAGGTGAGGGACAAACCTTCATCGCCATGGAGCTGGTTGAGGGACAGAGTCTCAGAGATATGATCGCAAGCGGTCCCATGAAGTTGGACGAAGCCGTCCGCATCGCCTCTCAAGTTGCGGAGGGTCTTCGGGAAGCGCACGAGAAGGGCATCGTCCACCGCGACATCAAACCCGCCAACATCATGATCACGCCCAGGGGCCAGGCCAAGATCATGGACTTCGGGTTGGCCAAGTCTCGGGGACAGACGGCCCTCACGAGGGCGGACACCACTCTCGGGACGTTTGCCTACATGGCGCCCGAGCAGGCTCGTGGAAAAGACGTTGATCCGCGCACGGATGTCTGGTCTCTGGGCGCCGTCCTCTTCGAGATGATCACCGGGCAGCGTCCCTTCAAGGGCGATTATGAGCAGGCGGTGATCTACTCGATCTTGAACGAAGAACCTGAACCCGTGACAGGTCTTCGCACGGGCATCCCGATGGAACTGGAGAGAATCATCACCAAGTGCCTCCGTAAGGACGCGGGGCAGAGATATCAGGGCGTGGCCGATCTCGTGACGGATCTCCGGCAGGCTCGGAGCGATCTCACGACCACCGCAACGGCCATCTCGGCAGTCCCACAGCCCACGCGGGGCGGTGGCCTGATGCGGTGGTCCTGGCTGGCCATCGTTGCCCTTCTTATCGCACTGGCCGCTCTAGTCCTCCCCCACTACCTCCCATCCCCCGAGCAACGTGCCTCTGACGAGAGGAAGATGCTGGTCGTCCTTCCCTTTGAGAATCTCGGAGCTCCGGAGGACGAGTACTTCGCGGCCGGGATGACGGAGGAGATCACATCTCGCCTTGCCGTCGTGAGCGGACTGGGTGTCATCTCGCGAACAAGCGCCCTCCAGTATGACCGCGTCGGCAAGACGCTCCGGCAAATCGGCGAAGATCTCGGGGTGGACTATATCCTCGAGGGGACCGTCCGCTGGAATAAGAACTCTCCCGGCGGGAGCCGAGTGCGCGTCACCCCGCAGCTGATTCAGGTATCCGATGACACGCATCTCTGGGCAGAGACGTATGATCGCGTGTTGGAGGATATCTTCGTGGTTCAGTCCGATATCGCCGAGCGGATCATCCACCAGCTCGGGATCACGATGCTGGAGAGCGAGCGTGATGCCGTAGAAGCAAGGCCGACAGAGAATCTTCTCGCGTACGAGGCCTACCTGCGCGGCCTGGCCCACGTTAACCAAGCTGGGTCTCTGGAGGATAGGTGGAGCAAAGCAGAAACGTTGCTCCAGCAAGCCGTCCATCTGGACCCCTCATTTGCCCTGGCGTTCGCGAAGCTGGCAGAAGTCCACAGCGAGTTCTACTTCTGGGGATTCGACAAGACGGACGAGCGCCGGGAAAAATCCAGGGCCGCGGCCGAGCGATCCCTCGAGCTTCAGCCAGATCTGCCCGAAGGCCACCAAGCCCTTGGCGGGTACTACTACACGTGTTTCTTCGATTACGATCGAGCGCTGAAGGAGCTTGCCATTGCAGCGGAGGGTCTACCGAATCATCCGCGTCTTTTGGAAACGATCGCTTATATCTGGCGGCGCCAGGGACTCTGGCTCGAAGCAATTGGCCATCTCGAAGAAGCAGCGAAACTGGATCCCGCAAACTTCTGGTTCCCCATGCAGCTGGGAATCAGCTACGGTTTCCTCCGGCAGTATGCCGAGGCGGAGCGTCACCTTGACAGATCCCTCTCACTGGATCCCGAACAGGTCGCGTCGTACTTCATCAAGGCCCGAAACGTCTACATGTGGACCGGGGATCTGCAAGAAAGCAGGGCGATTCTGGAATCCGCACCCGATCAGACATCTCCAGCGATTCTTCTTCAGAAGTTTTACCAATGCATGTATGAAAGAGACTACCAAGGCAGTTTGCACGCGGTTTCCCGAATGCCCTACGAACCCGCCGGATGGGCAACCGAGGTCACCCATCCCTCATTGCTGGAAGGTCACGCCTACCGATGGATGGGCGAGACGGTACAGGCACGCGACTCCTACAATACCGCCAGACTCGGGATGATGGAGTTTCTTCAGGAACATCCGGAGGATGGCTCGGCCCATAGCGCCCTCGCCTTGGCCCATGCCGGGCTTGGGCACAGAGAAGATGCCCTTCGCGAGGCAAAGAGGGGATTGGAGCTCCACGCCAACGATGCGATTCGATCCGCCAACCGGGAGTGGGATCTGGCTACGGTCTATATTATGCTCGGCGAGCATGACCTTGCCTTGGGTCACATTGAACATCTTCTGTCCGTTCCCTCGGCGATCTCTGTCACGGTACTCAAGATCACACCGACGGTGGATCCGTTACGGGATCATCCGAGATTTAGACGACTGATCGAGGAGTACTCCGGAGAGAATTCATGATCGGAAGGACGATCAGCCATTACAAAATCCTCGAAGAGCTCGGCAAGGGCGGGATGGGCGTAGTGTACAAGGCCGAAGACACCAAGCTCAAACGCACCGTGGCGCTCAAGTTCCTCTCACCCACCCTGACGGCCGATTCCGAAGCCCGGCATCGTATTGCCCGCGAGGCCCAGGCGGCCGCCGGACTGAGCCATCCAAACATCTGCACCATCCACGAGATTGGGGAAACCGAGGACCAGATCTTCATTTCCATGGAATACGTGGAGGGCGAGAACCTCAAGGACAGGATCGGTTCCGGTCCCATGAAGCTGCGCGAAATCATCGACATCGCCACCCAGGTTGCCCAGGGCCTTCACGAAGCACACGACAAGGGAATCGTCCACCGGGACATCAAATCCGCCAACATCATGGTCACCCCAAAAGGCCGGGCCAAGATCATGGATTTCGGCCTGGCCCGGTCCTCCACTCAAACAAGATTGACAAAGGACCACACGACGCTCGGGACGTTCCACTACATGTCACCCGAGCAAACCCAGGGAGAGGACGTCGATTACCGAACGGACATCTGGTCCCTGGGGGTCGTCCTCTATGAAATGACCGTCGGGCAACTTCCCTTCAGGGGAGACTATGAGCAGGCGGTGATGTATTCCATTCTGAGTGAGGATCCGGAACCTCTGACGGCGCTTCGCACGGGCGTGCCCATGGAGCTGGAGCGGATCGTCTGGAAGCTGTTGGCAAAGGATCCCGCCGATCGTTACCAGCACGTGGACGAGATGCCGGTGGACCTGAGGTCCGTTGATCCTGAAGGGATGGGCGCGTCTCGAATTGCAGCTTCGACCATGCGCCGTGGGCCTTTCCCGGCACCCGCTCGCTCACGTCGGACGATCTCTTGGGGTATTGCAGCAATTCTGCTGGTCGGCGCGTTCACGGTCGGGGCCGGCTTGAGACACCTGATCCAACCGACAGCTGCGCCGGACTATCCGACGGTTCGCCTGGTCATGACGTTTCCTGCCGACGCCTCCTCATCTTTCGCTAGTGAAGATCGAGCAGCGCTTTCGCCCGATGGAAGACGGCTTGTTTACTCGGCCGAGGTCAATGGAACCAGGTATCTGTTCCTCCGCGAACTGGATCAGCTCGAGACACGAACACTGCCAGGAACGGAGGGTGCCGGAGGTCCCTTCTTCTCACCTGACGGCCAGTGGATCGGTTTCTTTGCGGGCAATAGGCTCAGGAAGCTACACCTCGGTGGAGGCAAGCCGATCACGCTCTGTGAGGCACAGACTTCGGCAGGATGCTGGGGCCCGGAGGGTATGATATTCTTTGCCCGCTCGTGGAGTGAGGGTCTCTGGAAGATCAATGCCGCCGGAGGAGAACCGATACGGGTGACGGTTCCGAATTCCGAGGCTGGGGAGTACGCTCACATGTGGCCCGAGATTCTGCCGGGTGGCGAAGCCGTGCTCTTCACGATCTGGCACACCAGTATCAATGACAGCCGGGTGGCGGTGTTGTCTCGAAAGTCCGGGGAACAGCGGTGCCTTGTAACAGGCGGAACGTACGGTCGCTACTCGCCCACCGGCCATCTGCTGTACGCCCAGTCGGGGACGTTGATTGCCGTACCCTTCGACCCGGCAACACTCACGATCGGCGAGCCCCACACTCCGGTTCTGGAGAATCTCAGTCACGATGACGGCAGTGGATACGCGGACTTCTCCGTATCACAGAATGGGTTGCTCTGCTATGCCCGGGGCACCGACTGGCTCATCGAACGCCGGCTGGTGTGGGTGGATCGCCAAGGCAACATCGAACCCCTCTCATTGCCTCCGGGGTCGTACGCGGAGCCCTGTTTGTCGCCGGATGAGAAACGCCTGGCCTTGACCAAGCACGAGGGCGGATCTTACAACCTCTGGGTCCATGAGTTCGGAAGTGGGACCACAAGACAATTGACCTTTGAGAGTAGCAACTTCGGGCCCATTTGGTCACCGGACGGTGACTGGCTGGCGTTTACGTCCTTCAGACACGGGCCATTCACCATCTTCCGCGTGCCGGTGGATCGGCATCAACCAGAGCAGTTGCTCCACCGTCCTGCCGTCGACGAGGTTGCGGGCGCCTGGTCCCCGGATGGCAAGCACCTTCTCTTCACGAGAGATAATCCGCTGACGGGGACGAACCTCTGGCTCCTCTCCCTGGAAGATCGCGACCACCCCCGGCTTCTGCTTTCTGAGACAGGAGACGAGTTGGATCCTCGTGTCCACCCCGGAGGCAAATGGTTCGCCTACACGTCCGATGCCTCGGGACGGAGCGAGGTCTTCGTGAGACCCTTCCCGGAGCCCGGCGGTGTAACTCCGGTCTCAACGGATGGCGGCTCGGATCCGCGCTGGTCCAGCGATGGTTCGGAACTGTTTTACCGAAACGGCAGCGAGCTGATGGCCGTTGAGGTTCAGACCCAACCGGACTTCCGAGCTAGTCAGCCGGTGTTGCTGTTTGAGAGTGACCACTTTCGGAACCCGATCTCTCTCATTAGCTACGACGTCGCGTCCGATGGGCGCTTCCTGATGGTCGAGAATCCGCAGCATGAGGCGTCGATGGACTTGATCCTGGTGTTCAACTGGTTCGAGGAATTGGAAGCGCAGTTCCGTGAGTAAGCGGTGGAGTGAACCGCGGTAACGGAGCAGTGGAGTATCGGGGTAACGGCGCGGCAGGATCAGAGCCTGGCAACCACAGATTGCACGGATTTCATGGATCGGGTTTTCTGAGTCTCGGGTGCGAGCCCAAGACTCAGAAAGGACTCCCCCTCGTACTGGTTTCGTCTCTCTGTGGAATCTGTGCAATCTGTGGTTGCAGTTGAAGTAGGTGTCCTATGATCGGCAGAACCATCTCTCACTACAAGATCCTCGAAGAGCTCGGCAAGGGTGGCATGGGCGTGGTGTACAAGGCCCGGGATACCAAGCTGGACCGCACCGTGGCGCTCAAGTTCCTGCCGCCCGACCTGGTTCGAGACGAGGATGTCCGCAAGCGCTTCGAGCACGAAGCCAAGGCGGCGGCCGCTCTGGACCACACCAACATCTGCACCATCTTCGAGATCGATCACACCGACGACCAGACCTTCATCGCCATGGCATACGTGGAGGGACAGACGCTCAAGGAGAGAATCGAGGCCGGCCGGCTTGAGATCGATGAAGTGATTTCCATTGGCTCGCAGATCGCGTCCGGTCTGGGCGCCGCCCATGGGAAGGGCATCGTCCACCGAGACATCAAACCGGCCAACATCATCATCACCTCCGAAGGACAGGCCAAGATCATGGACTTCGGCGTGGCGAAATCGGCGAGACTGACGACGACCGCACCGGGCACGACACTGGGGACCGTGGCATACATGTCTCCCGAGCAGGCCAGGGGAGATGCGGTCGACTACCGCACCGACATCTGGTCTCTCGGGGTGGTGCTCTATGAGATGGCGACCGGGCAGAGACCGTTCAAGGGCGACTACGAACAAGCGGTCATCTATGCGATCCTCAACGAGGACCCGCTCCCACCCATGACTCTCCGAGACAACGTGCCCTCCGGGCTGGATCGCACCATCCTCAGAGCGCTGGCCCGCGACCCGGAAGAGCGCTACTCGAGCACGAGCGAGGTGGTCCGCGATCTCCGGGGGCTCAAGGGCCGGATGGAGACACCGTTGCCGGCGGGACCGAGCGGCAGACGCCGAGGTCTTCGACGAGTAGCCATGGTCTTGGCTCCGTCCGTGCTTCTCGTTGTCGTTCTGGCTTTCATCGCGAGCCGTCTCTTGTCGGATCTGGATTCCGGTCATAAGGCCGGCGCCATCCGGTCTGTCGCCGTCCTCCCGCTGGACAACCTCTCCGGGGATCTCGAGCAGGAATACTTCGCCGATGGGATGACCGAGGCGCTCATCACGGAGCTCTCGAAGATCAAGGCCCTGCGCGTCATCTCCCGTACCTCGGTGATGCAGTACAAGGGCGCATCCAAACCGCTCCCCGAGATCGCTCGCGAACTGAGCGTCGATGCCGTCGTAGAGGGGTCGGTCGTTCAAGCAGAAGACCGCGTGAGGATCACTGCCCAGTTGATCGAGGCAAAGACCGACAAGCATCTCTGGGCCGAAGCGCACGAACGTGAAATGCGGGACATCCTAACCCTTCAGCGAGAAGTGGCGCGCTCGATCGCCCGTGAGATCCGGGTCGTTGTCACCCCGGAGGAGCAGGTAAGGCTTGAGACGGCGCAAGCAGTGGATCCCGAGGCGCATGAGGCATATCTCCGGGGACGGTACCACATCAACCGTTGGACGGAGGGGTCCATCCGAACGGGAATCGAGTACCTGCAGCGAGCCGTCGAAACCGACCCAGAGTACGCCTTGGCTCACGCCGCGTTGGCCCATGCCTACGATTTGCTTGCCACCCTCGGCTGGATGTCCCCGGAGGAGGGATATGAACTTGCGCGGGCGGAGGCGGAGAAGGCCCTTGAGATCGACAACAGCGTCGCAGAAGCCCACATCATCCTGGCATTCGTCAAGTTCTTCGATTGGGACTGGGACGCGGTGGAGACCGCGGCGCTAGAGGCGATAGACGTCAATCCTGGGTACGCACTGGCGCACGCCGCGTACGGCGGATACCTGATGATCATGGGGCGACACGAGGAGGCGATTCAGGCGACCAAGCATGCGCGCGATCTTGACCCACTCTCCACCTCCACCAGCGTCGTTATGGTGAGGCGATACTACGCCGCCCGGCAGTACGACCGTGCAATCTCGCTGGCACAAGAGGTGATCCGCCTGGATCCGAGCGTACCGGATGCCCACCAGTTGCTTGGCAGGGCCTTCCTGGAAACTCAGGCTTACGACAAGGCGATTCGCGAATTCCGGGAGGCCGAGCGCCTCGGAGACAGCTGGGCCCGATCCCTGCTCGCCTGCGTCTTTGCAGAGTCCGGTGATCACCCAAGGGCAAAGGAGATCCTCGATGATCTCGTGAGCCATCCAGGCGAGGTGTTCGATTCGGCCTACAAGATCGCTGAGATCTACGCTTCCCTTGGTGAGACAGACCAGGCATTCGAGTGGTTGGAGAAGGCCTATGAAGGCCGTAATGCACACATCGTATTCCTGAAGACCGACCCCGTCCTTGACAGCCTCCGCCCGGATCCTCGCTTCGATGATCTCCTGAGGAGGACGGGGTTCATCGAGTGAGGCGCGGGGGCGAGAGAACTGCGGGAGCGGAGTGATCGAGTATTGGAGAATGGCGAGAGAGGGTCACAACACAGTAGCCGCAGACAACGCAGATGAGCACGCATGGGTTTGTCTCACTGTCGGGTTATTGCCCGACAGTGAGAAAGAAACCGGCGTTTCGTATCTGTTGAATTCGTGAAATCTGTGGTTCCAGGGGTTGGGTGAGGATCTCATGATCGGTAAAACCATCTCTCACTACAAGATCCTCGAAGAGCTCGGCAAGGGTGGCATGGGCGTGGTGTACAAGGCCCAGGATACCAAGCTGGACCGCACCGTGGCGCTCAAGTTCCTGCCGCCCGACCTCACGGCCGATCCCGACGCCAAGCAGCGCTTCATCCACGAGGCCCGCGCCGCATCCGCCCTCGACCATCCGAACATCTGTACCATCTACGAAATCAATGAGGCGGATGATCAGCTCTTCATTGCGATGGCCTACATCGAGGGTCAGACACTCAAGGACAAGATCAAGGCAGGCCCGCTGGGCGCCGACGAAGCCGCGGGCATCGTCCTCCAGGTTGCCGAAGGTCTTCAAGAGGCGCATGAACACGGCATCATTCATCGCGACATCAAGCCTGCCAACATCATGATCACACCGAAGGGCCGGGCGAAGATCATGGACTTCGGCCTGGCGAAATCCGGCGGTGTCCCGGATTTGACCCAGGAAGGCACGACCCTCGGCACGGTGGCCTACATGTCTCCGGAGCAGACCCGCGGTGATGAGGTCGACCACCGGACGGACATCTGGTCACTCGGCGTGATGTTCTACGAAATGGCAACCGGCCGTCGACCGTTTCGAGGGGATTACGAGCAGGCCGTCGTCTATTCCATCCTCAACGAGGACCCCGAACCTCCGGGTGACGCTCACGATGAAGAGGCGATGGGAATCGACAGCATCCTCGAAAGATGCTTGAAGAAGGCTCCCGCCGAACGATACCCGGCGGCAACGGATCTCATCGCGGATCTTCGGGCCTTCTCGACCGGGACGACGCCGTTTTCCTCGAGGACCGGCCTTGGCGCTTTCGAGACGCGCGCGGGCCGCCGAGGAGCATGGTGGACCTGGATCGGAGTTGTTGCAGTCCTCGGAGCTGCTGCCGCCATCATCCTCCCCCGCGTCCTCTCCACGACCAGAGACGAACCTGTTGCGGAGAGAAAGATGCTGGCGGTTCTCCCCTTCGAAAACCTCGGAGCGCCCGAGGACGACTACTTCGCGGATGGGATCACCGAGGAGATCACGGCCCGTCTCGCAGGAATCCGCGAGCTTGGCGTCATCGCGCGCACCAGTGCGATGCAGTATAAGGATACCGGCAAGGTCATCCCGGTGATCGGCCAAGAGCTTGGCGTCGGCTACATCCTCGAGGGAACCATCCGGTGGCAGCACATGGCCGATGGGCCGAGTCGAATCCGCGTCACCCCTCAGCTCATCCGCGTGTCGGATGCGACGCATCTCTGGGCCCACGTCTACCAGATGGACATCTCCGATATCTTCCAAGTCCAGTCCGACATCGCCGGGAAGGTTGCCGAAGCGCTCGGGATCACGCTGCTCGGTCTGGAAAGGCAAGTCGTCGAAGCCCGGCCGACCGACAATCTCAAGGCCTATGACTACTATCTGCGCGCACAGGATTACGCGAATCGGAGCTACGGCGTCGACGACCAGAGGACGGCCCTGGCGCTGTGCAATAGCGCAATTGAACAAGATTCCACTTTCGCTGAGGCTTGGGCTCTGAGATCCCATACGCGATCTCTGATGTACTGGTTCGATCACGAGAGAACTCCAAAGGCTCAGGATGCAGCCCGGACGTCGGCAATAAGAGCGCTCGAGCTCGCTCCCGGGGCTCCCGAGCCGCACCTGGCCATGGGGTACTACTATTACTGGTGCCTTCTGGACTATGACAACGCGCTCGACGAATTCGGCAGGGCCAGAGAATTGCAACCTAACAATGCCGAAACCCTCAGTGCCGTCGCCTACGTCCAACGGCGCCAGGGCAGGTTTGAGGCGGCCCTGAAGAACCTGGAGATGTCTCTTGATCTTGATCCTCTCTCGTGGTTGAGAGGGTATGAATTGGCCGGAACTCATATGAGTCTCCGGCAGTACGAGGAGGCCGAACGCCATCTGGATCGGGCCATTGCGTTGCGTCCCGAATGGCCGTTTCCCTACGGTTGGAAGGCTTTGCTGAACGTTCGATGGACGGGCGACACGGCCGCCGCTCGTGCCGTGCTTAAGAAGATTCCCGGCGGACTGGAGATGACCGGCGATCTCCTCAGTTTCCTCCTGTTCCAGTTGGACTCCATGGACCGCGACTATGAAGCCGCGTTGGAGCGTCTGTCGTCGTCGACGGAAGAGACGATCGAAAACCACTACCTCGTCTATCCCACCTCGGGGTTGCGCGGCTGGATGTACGACAGGCTCGGAAAGAAGGATCTGGCGTTCACGTACTACGACTCAGCCCGGGTCTATCTCGAAAGTCGAATCGAGAGCCGGCCGGATGACGCTCGGCTCCACAGCACACTGGGACTGGTGTATGCCGGGTTGGGCCGAAAGCAGGACGCCGTTCGGGAGGGCCGCCTGTCCCTCGAACTCCTGCCCCTGTCGAAAGATGCGTCGCGGGCGCCCTACAACCTGCTCCATCTGGCATGGATCTACACGACAGTGGGTGAATACGACCTGGCCATGGATCAGTTGGAGCACCTGTTGACGATTCCGGCCCCGATCTCGGCTGCGCAGATTCGAGCGGAACCCCGCTGGGATCCGCTCCGGGGACACGAGAGGTTTGAGAAACTGATACAAGACTAGAGAGGAGAACTGATGGCGAGAGAGCGCGATCTCGCTGCAGCCAAGTGACACCCGGTGCCTCCCGCACTGTTTTGGAACACATGTCACGCTTCCCCCCCCCACAACAGGTAGATCGAGCCTCTCCCGCGGCCTTCTGCGGGAATGTGGAAACGCCCCCGGAGACAGGGAATTCTCTCTGCCGGCACATCCGGATCTTGACTTTGACCCACACATATAGTAAACTTAATCTAACATGAAGAAAGGTTGGGTTGCCCAAGATCTCTTGTAACCTCGCGAATGAGAATCGACCGGGAATTCGGCCTTTGAGCAGTTTCTATTCCAAGAGACCACTATCGATCCGGAGATCGAGGAGGTGAAACCGATGAGGATGGCTACGCGTTTGTGCCTGGCTGTGGCTGTGGCCTGTGGTCTCCTGGCGGGTACGGCGGCGATATCGTCAAGGAGCGATTTGACGATCGAGACCGACGCTGCAACCTACTGTTCGGGAGACACCGTCTGGTTCACGATCACCAATCACAGTGATTCCGTCGTTTGGATCAACAACCTTCCGGGATGGTCGGTCTGGGAAGCGTCCACCGACACGCTGATCTTCCCGCTCAACGTGCTCTGGGCCATGTGGACGATTGATCCCGATTCATCCGTATTGGATTGCTGGCCACAGATCGACTACCACTTCAATCAGGTTCCTCAGGGAAAGTACTACGTCAAGATCACCGGCACCCTCGGCAACGGGGGAGGCTCCGTGACCGCAGCGGACACCTTCAACATCACGGGGGCGAGCTCGGTGTCGCCCAAGAGCTGGAGCGAGGCCAAGTCTCGTTGGAGGTAAGCCTGACAGCTGCCGTTCGTAACGCCCTCCGGCGCCGAGCCGAATCGTAGGCTCAACCGTCGGGGGGCGACGTCTTTTCCCCTTGGGCCCTCCCGAAGAACCGCCCACCGTACGCCAGCAAGCGCGAGTATCGGCCAACCGCGGACAGGGCCCGCCGCATCTCTGCCGAAGCCACCGAACCCTCTCTTGAAATCCTGCCGGTGAGGGCGTATAATCGTAGTCAAAGATAAGCGTAGCGAATCTCGGCAGGCCCTTCCGGCCTGCCGATTCAAAAAGGAGCCTTCCATCATGAGCCGACTGTTCGCTGAAGCGCTATGCCTGAGTCTGCTTGTTGTGCCCTGCACCGCCGGTGCCCAGGCCATCATTGCGGACCATGCGGGGGTCGCCGAGTTCGACCTCATTCCTTTGTCCGTCATCGAATCCATCCAGACGACCTATAACTTCTACTACGGGCACACCTCCCACGGCAGTCAGATCATGACCGGGCTCGATCTTCTCTACGCCGAGGATCCTCTCTACTCCGAGCCCCCCTTCACCGAGTACGGTGACGATCTCGGGCACAATGGAGACGTCTCCTGGGTTCAACCGACGCGAGACTATCTCGACGCTCACCCGGACTGCAATGTCGTGATGTGGTCCTGGTGCGGAGGCTGCTCGGACAACACGGAAGCGGGCATCAACACGTACCTCGACGCCATGGATCAGCTGGAGACGGATTATTCGGATGTTCTTTTCATCTACATGACCGGTCATCTGGACGGAACCGGCATCGGCGGGAATCTCTACGCGCGCAACAATCAGATCCGGGCCTACTGTTCCCTGTACGACAAGGTCCTGTTTGATTTCGCGGACATCGAGAGCTGGGATCCCGACGGGAACTACTACCCGGACGAGACGGATGCCTGCGGGTGGTGCTCCGTCTGGTGTTCTTCGAATCCCTGCGCCACCTGCAGCTGCGCTCATTCCCACTGCTTCAATTGCTACCAGAAGGGGAAAGGGTTCTGGTGGATGATGGCAAGGGCATCGGGATGGAGCCCGACGACCCGTGTCACGAGCGATGGTCGAGTTTCGGCTTCACGGGCCTTCCTCCTGGAACAAAACCACCCCAATCCTTTCAATCCGACAACCCGGATTCGGTTTCGTTTGCCCGTCGCGTCCGACGTTCGACTGGATCTCTTTGACGTGTCGGGAAAGATGGTTGTAACCCTCGTCGATCGCCGTCTGGGCTCGGGGGAGCACGTGATCGCGTGGGACGGCAAAGACTCGGGTGGGCGCCCCGTTGCCACCGGCACGTACTTCTGCCAGCTCCGGGCCGGGGACTTCACCGACACAAAGAAAATGACGCTGCTGAAATAGGAGACTCACCGGACTCGACACTTTCTGGTACATCTGGTCGGCGACGTACGAAAAAGGTATTCTGCTGGAGTAGTTTCAGGTGTAATCCGCGGTTACCGCGCGGCGGTGGCACGAGGAGCATGGCCTATTTCATGTCGGCCCAGCGGGATCGAGTCCGGCCCAAGACGGAGCGATGCGTTTCCTCGCTAGAACTCGAACGCGCCGAGATTCCGGAATCTCCTCTATTGGAAACCGACTTGAGATTCTCCAACACGGCGTCCCTCATCCGATAGAGGCGAAGGGCGCTCAGACCCTCCCGCAATCCGCTTCGAAAGCCATCACATACCTTTCGGAGCGTTTTGCTCATCTGCAGTTGGTCCCCCCACGATCGGGCCGCATCGGGGATCCACGCCGTGATCGGGGCGAAGATTCCCGCGTTCGGCGCACCCGGAGAGCGGATAACCGATAGCCCGGGTTCGCCGCCGGATTCCGGCGGGAGATCCCGGGAGATGGCGTCGGGGCCTCGAACGATCCGCTCTTTCAATCTCTCCGTTTCGCGAATGAGGTCCCGCAATTCCCGATCTTTTTCGGCTTCGGAGATCTCTTCCGTGGTATTGGATAGCTGCCCGGGCCAACGCTTCAGCTGACTTCGACGGGTTTCCATTCCGGGGCTCTCTCCTCTGGATGACGGGCCGCATCGACCTCGCCCCGAAGGATCGGTTGTCCGTAAATGCAACTTTAGCTGAGGAGGAGCAAGAAGCATTCTTGTGCCGAGGAGCACATCGGGGGTTTCGAGGGTTGCATTTCAGGGCAATACGCGGCCAGGGCAGGACACAGCATGGCCTTGACAGGACCCTCGGCATCTGGTCTCCTACGAGGTGGATCACCAAGGAGGGCGCGTGCTGAGCACACTGGAGAACCAGAATCATACCCTTCACCCCTTCCTTCGATCGCTTTGTGCCGGCGCGCTCGTCGGTGGAGCTTTCGGCGTCGTCGATACGCTGGGAACGGGTGGCTATGCCGCCCTCCCGTTGACCTCCGAAATCCTGATCATGGCCGTGAACTGGTACGTCGCCGCCCTGGCGGGCCTCGTCGCCGCCCTGGCCTTCCGGCTTGCACGGTTTCTTCCGGGCTCCTCCCGCCGCCAGGAGATCGATGCATCGATTCAACCTGTCTCGTTCTCCCTCTCCGTCTGCGTCTGGATTCTCCTGCTTCAGGATTCGTACCTGCGTGCGGTCCTGGCCGTCGCCGCCGCCGCGATCGTGTTCTTTGTTTTCGCCCGGCTCGCCAGAAGCCAACCGTGGCTCCACGGGACTTCGTTCTGGGGATTTCTGAACTCGGTCGGCTTGTTCGGGTTCGCCTGTTGGATCATGATACGCGGGCCCCTCGCTCACGGCATCCGGCCGGTGGGAGCCTGGGTGTTTCTGCCGGCGGCGGTTCTGGCTTTGCTCGGCTTCCTCATTCCGCGGTCACGGAGATTTCGCAGGTGGGGACTTGCAGGCTCGGCGCTGGTTCTGGTTCTTCTCGGGGTGAACGGGTTCGTTCGACCTTTGCAGCGCGGGCATCCCACCGCCGAAGGGCCCAACATCCTTCTCATCACCGTCGATACACTCCGAGACGATCACCTGGGGTGCTACGGAAATGAGATGATCCAGACGCCCAACGTCGATCGGCTGGCGGAAGAGGGCGTGCTGTTCGAAAATACGATCTGCCCGATTCCCCTGACCAACCCTTCCCATACGAGCATCCTGACCGGGCTCCACCCCGCTCATCACGGCGTGCTTCTGAACGAACCGATGGCGCTCCGCCCCGGCATTGAGAGTCTGGCCGACATCCTTGCAGACCGGGGGTACCGGACCGCGGCGTTCGTGAGCGGCATCACCCTGAAGCGCCAGACTTCCTGCCTCGTCGATCGGTTCCAGGTGTACGACGACGATTTCAGCCCGCTGTGGGCGATTCCCGAACCGTGCCTGGCCGGGAGCTTCGCGAATCTCTTCTTCCGTCTTTCGCGCCACGTGCGCTTTCTGCCCCACGGGTATACCCCCCGGACGGAGCGACCCGCGGCGCACGCCGTCGATGCGGCAAACCGGTGGCTCGCGGCCAACGCCGAGGCGCCCTTCTTCCTCTGGCTCCACCTCTTCGATCCGCACGGACCCTACACCCCACCCCCACCGTACAACCGGCTCTACGACCCGGACTACGCCGGGGACGCCGACGGCCGGTGGTACGGTCTGTCTATCGAAGAGAAGGCGCGCGTGATCGAAAGTCCGCGCGATCTTGAACATGTCAAGGCACTCTACGCCGGCGAGGTTTCCTATGCGGACGAACAGATGGGGAGACTGCTGTCCGAGGTGGAACGCCTCGGCCTTCGTGAACGCACGCTCGTAGTCTTCACTGCGGATCACGGCGAGAGCTTGACCGAACACGATTACTACTTCGATCACAGCGTCTGCCTGTATGACCCGTCTCTCAAGGTCCCGCTCATCTTCCGGTTTCCGGGCGGATCGTACGCCGGAGAGAGACGCCTTGGAGTAGCCCAGCTGATCGACATCGCTCCTACGGTTCTGGACTATCTGGGAATCGAGCGGGCTCGTCCAACCGACGGAGAATCGTTGAAGGCGCGTTGCCTGGATGCTCCCGAGGACCCTCTCCGCGGTCCTGTCGTTTCCGCGATCTTCCGGGGTGAGATCGCCGGCGGGAAGCGCCTGCTCTGCATCCGTACGGCCGGACACAAGTACATTCGAACATCGCGCTGGTTCGGCGACCAGCTGCTGATGCCCGCGTCCGAGGAAATCTACGACCTGGAGGACGATCCCGGGGAAACGAGAAACCTCATCCACTCCGGCGTCGAGGGTGTCGAAGAATACCGCTCCCTGGCGGAGGAATACTGGAACGCATGGAACCGTCTCGAGGTGGAAGCCTCGGGCCCGATTCCCCGAGGAGTGCGAGAAAGTCTCCGGTCCCTGGGCTATCTGCAGTAGGGCGGGTGGGGTGATGAAGCTCGAATGGGGGCTCGGAAAGCAGAACGGTCTTCCGCCCGCCGGCGATCGCCTGGGGATTCCGGAGTCGCACCCGGGACATTCATGGGTGTTCTGGGTCGCCATGCCGATCGTTCTGCTGCTCCTCTATGCGGGTTGGCGAATCTTCTGGTTCTTGACCGACGACGCCTACATTACGTTCCGCTACATCAACAACCATCTCCTGGGATTCGGCTACACGTGGAATCCACCGCCCTTTCGACCCGTGGAAGGATACACGAGCTTCTCATGGCTCGTCTTGCTGGAGGCCGTCTGGCGCATCTTTCGGGTGTCGCCGCCGGAATCCGCCAACGGTCTATCCCTCGTCCTGGCCGCTCTGACCCTCGGCACCGGCGCTCGGATGGGAGTTCGAATGGCGGGTCACCGTCGCGGAACGCGGGACGGCGCTCCGTTGATCCTCGTCGCCCTCCTGGGAACCGTGACCAATCGTACGTTTCTTGCCTGGACCAGCTCCGGACTCGAGACGGCGATGTTCAATTTCCTGTTCACGGCATGGATCTTCGTGATGGTCTTTCCTTCCAGGAAACGGGGACGGTGGGTGTTCACGGCTGCTGCGACGGCGACCCTCGTCTACTTCACGCGCCCCGACGGCATCCTGGTGGTCCTCGGCACGGGGCTGGCCTTCCTGATCGGGAGGCTTTCGGGCTCCCTGACGTCGAGGGATTTGCTCTCGGCGGTTCCCGGCTTCGCCGTCCCCGCCCATTTCATCTGGCGCAAACTCTACTACGGCGCCTGGCTTCCCAACACCTACCACGCCAAGCAGGTGGCGGCGTGGCCGGAGAGCGGCGTCCGGTACGCGGCTTCCTTCATTCTCGAGTATGCGATCTGGGTCTGGCTGTGTCTGTTCCTGGTCTGGCTTGTGAAAAGGGCGAGGGACCGCCCGGGCCCCGCCCGGCGATCAACCGAACCGCGCTCCCTTCGAGTCCCCATCGGGCCGGCAATCGCCGTCGCCGTTCTGACGGGGCACTTTCTCTACTACACCTTCATGGTGGGAGGCGATCACTTCGAATACCGGGTGTACAGTCATCTGATTCTTCTTCTTTTCATTTCCGGCGCCTGGTTCGCGGACCGCATTTTCCGGCGGAGGTGGCCGGCCGTTCTGTGCATGGTCCTGTTTGTCCTCTTATCCTATCCCATACCTTGGGCGCATTGGGCGGAGACACGCGGGCTGGAGAGTCGAGAAGAAACGCACGTCATGATCCGCCCGGTGGCCGACCGGTTTCCCCAACCTTTGAGGGGTTACGCACGCGCATTCGATTGGCTGCAGCATTGGCTCATCACCCACCGGGTGTGCATGCGCCATCAGGAGCACAAGATTTTCCACCGGCATCAACTGCGGATTTTTCCGACCCGCGAGTTTGGGGAAAAGACTCCGTGGACCGGCCATCCGGTATTCGCCGCTCGCACCGTCGGCGTGCCGGGGTGGGTCCTGCCCAACGTGGCGATTGTCGATCTCTTCGGTCTGAATGACTACGTAGTTGCTCGCAGCGTCGCCCGCTCCCACGTCGGGGAAGAGAGAGTGATGGCCCACGAGCGATTTGCTCCGGAAGAATACCTGCGATGCTTCCGGGTCAATGTGGAACCCGTCGTCCCGGGGGGGGTGAAGATTCACGAGCGGCAGCCGCCGCTGACGAACGAAGAAATCATCCGCTGCGAGCGGAAATGGCGGAGCTGGGCGGATGGAGAGTATTGAGGGAGGCACCGCATTGAGCAACCGGAACTCGGGCCCGTTCGAAGCATCGTCCTGGATCCGCCATGGGACGGTTGCCACGGGTGCGGCCATCGTACTGGTCGCCCTCATCGGGGTTTTCTTCTTCCGATTTTCCGCGGGTCCCGGGTATCCGCTGGACGATTCTTGGATTCACCTCGCGTTTGCCCGGCATCTGGCCGAGGGACATGGATTCGGCGTGAACCCGGGTCAGGCCAGCACGGGGGCAACATCTCCGCTCTGGGCGCTGCTTCTGACAGCCGGCTTCCTGTTCGGGCCGGTCCACAACACCTGGCCGTGGATTCTGGCGGCCGTCGTCCTGGGCGGCGCCGGACTTGCCGCGGCCTGGGTGACGGCCGAACTTCGTGCGCGGGACGCCGGTGTCTCCGCGGGGCTCTGGGGGCCCTGTGCCGCAGGGCTCCTTGTCGCGGCATCTCCGGCAATGGTGTGGTCCGCCGCGGGAGCGATGGAGGTTCCCCTCTTCACGGCACTACTCCTCTCCGCCTGGGCCATGCATGCCCGCGCGCGGCGCCGGTCGCCCCGCCTCTCTACCTGGGGAATCCCGGCCGGACTGGCGGTCCTTGCCAGGCCCGAGGGCCTGTTGTTCGCGGTACTTCTGGGGCTGACGTCCAGACCGCAGAAGGCTGCAAGAAACCTGATCATCACGGCGGCCCTGTGTGCTCCATGGCCCGTCTACTGTCTCATCGTGTCGGGTCGGCCATTGCCCGGGACCTTCTACGCGAAGACGACGAGCGCCTTCGTCGGTCTACCCGACTTCGCATACGCTGCGAGGAGTCTCCATCTCGTGTGGCAAATCGCAGCACCGCTCTGTGTTCTGTTCCTGATCGGAGCAATCTGGAAGCTCGGCGGGATGCTGTCATCCGGAGGGCAAACAGCGGAGAGCGGGCCTGGGGAGAGAACGACGTGGCTTACACTTCTTCCCGGACTCCTGTTTCCATTTGCACTGATTCTCTCCTACTCACTCATGGGCCGGAACTACCTCTTCGCCATACTCCCCGGAAACTACGGGCGATACGTGTACCCCGCGCTTCCGTTTCTCGCAATCATCGGAACCTGGGGGCTCACATCGATTCGTACGGGCGGAATGGGGGGACGGGGATGGGGATCTCGAGCCGGATCAGCGGTCCTTGCTCTACTCGTGATCTGGAACACGGTCCAGTGTGTGGGCCACGCGGATCTGTACGCCCACAATGTTCGAGATATCAACTCGATGCAGGTGGGCATGGCAACGCGGCTGGAGCGACGGCTTCCGCCCGAAAGCTGGGTGGCGGCCAACGACGTGGGCGCGCTCGCCTATCTAACGGATCTCCGCGTGCTGGACCTCGTGGGGATCGTGAGTCCGGAGGTGCAGGAGGCCCTGTTTCCTCTTCGAGGCATGGAGAACCCGCCGAGAGAGGCTACACTGCTGCGCGTGATCTCAGAACGTCAACCGGCCGGCATCGCCGTCTTTCCCAACTGGTATCCCAACATCCTGAAAACGCTCGGCCCGCGCCTCGAACCCATCGAGGAAATCTACGTTCCCGACAACATCACCTCGGGAGGACATCGGCTGGTGGCGTACCGCGTCCACTGGCATTGAGACGGCGAGACGGGCGGTAATCACTCGTGCGAGCTTCCCCGGGACGCGTCCACGAGCTTCGGCCGAGCCCTCGGGGAGTACATCCCCGCCATATCGGCCGCCGATCTGACGAGTCCATTCGAAGGCGTTCGCCTCCCGGACCCCATCCGCCGACCCGTGATCCTCTGGAACGGCCGGTTTTCACCGCAATTCGCCTACATGGCCAAGTTTCTCGGCTGATAGCAAAGTGGAATCCAAATTGTCCGGGAACAGCCGACGGTATGCCATTCTGCTTTGATTTCGGTTCATCCGGAGGTGCAGAAACGCCGCGGCCGTGCCGATGCATGGAGTGACCAAACCGACCCTGAGTTCCGCTGGGTTCAAAACAGAGAGGATACCATGCACTGCCCGACTTGTGGAAACGAGCTCACGCAGGTGGTGACCGGAGGCGTTACGGTCGACGTCTGTGACGGCGGCTGCGCGGGAATCTGGTTCGATCATTTCGAATTGCAGAAGTTCGACGAACCCGATGAGGACGCGGACGCTCTCCTGCTGGACATCGTGAGGGACGAGACGATCCACATCGATCATGACGAGAGACGGTATTGCCCGAAGTGCGAAGACATCGTCATGATGCGCCATTTCTTCAGCCCCAAGCGGGACATCCAGGTGGACGAGTGCCCTCAGTGTGGAGGATACTGGCTGGATGCCGGCGAGCTGGCGACCCTCAGAAACCAGTACGGTTCCGAAGCGGAGCGGCGACAGGCGGCTCAGGAGTATTTCGATGAGGTTTTCGGCAACCGGCTCGAGGAGATGCGCACCCAGAGCGAAGGCGAACTGGCGAGAGCTCGGAGAATCGTCTGAATCTTCCGCCTGGTTTGTCCCAGCTACTACGTTCCCGGCAAGCAGGAATGGGGAGCTTTCTAGCAGAACGTAAGAAGACGCGCATCCCGGAACCACAGAGATCACGGATCGCGTCGGCGAATTCGGGGCGATGCTTGCATTGCCCCGAGCATTCTCGCTTCGTGCGCTTCCTGGCGAAGGCTCTTCAGATCCTCTCTGTGTCCTTGTAGGTTTTGTGGTGCGATCTGGTGGAACTTCTGAAAATCGAAAGGGCGGGTCTTGGACCCGCCCTTTTCTTTCGTTCGATACCATCCGTCGCGCGATCTACTTCTTCTCGATCTCCACGTCTCCACTGAACGTTTCGATTTCCACATCCGCATCCCCGGAACCAACCGTAAACTCAAGCCCCTCGCCGGGACCGAACTCGCTCTTCCATGAGCCCTTCGAACCGAAGTCGCTGCAGATGTCGCCGCTGAAGGTGGAAATGTCGAATTCCGCGCTGATCTTGCCCGACAGCGAAAGCAGGATGTCTCCACTGTGGGAGTTGAACGAGAAGGACCCGCCATCCTTGAAACCACCATCGAAGTCAATGTCTCCGGAGACAGAGGTCATGCTCGCGGATCGAAACTCGGCCCCGACCACTCGAAGATCGCCGCTGACCGTCTCGGCGTCGATTCTGCCACCCGACATCGCGACTTCGACGTCACCGCTGACGCTCTCGATGTCGACCTCCTGCGATTTCGAACGAAGGTCAATTTCACCGCTTACGGTTCCCACGCTCACCGCCTCCGGGCCACCCTCGGCCAGGACGTCACCACTCACGGACTCCAGATCCATCTGTCCCTCGAATGCCTCCACCGTGATATCCGCGCTCACCGTTGATACGTCCATCCGGCAGGCTTTCGGAAGACGGATTTCCAGGTGCGTTTCGTCGACGTTCCTGGCGTGCTTGGGAAGGACCACGCGAATTTCCAACCGATTCTTGTCTCCCTCGACGGCGAGCCGCTCCGTTCCCTCACCCAGAATGCCCTTGATCTGGACCTTACCCTTGTCCCATCCGACCACCGAAACCGATCCCGACACGTTTGTGATCTTCACGGTGGCATTCTTGTTGAGATCCCGAGTCTCGTCGATTTTCTCCTGGCCCACAACCGGGGCGGCCAGCATTAGAATCATCAGAAACGCCACCAGCGGGATCCCGCGCCCGAGATTCATTCTTCTCTTCATCACTCCTCCATGCTGTTCGGTTCTCTGAAGTTCACGGTCCGTTCGTCTTCCATTCACGTTTGTGCCTCCGCCGCCAATCGGCTGGCCCGGCCCAGAAGCATCATCTTGGCCTGGTAGGCGGCCGCCAGCATTCGTGCGGCCCGCGGGCTGTCGGGGTTCGCTTCCCAGACATCCTTCAACTCGGTGATGCTCCGATCGATGATGCGCACGTTTTCAACGATGAGCCCCAGGATCGGAATATTCTCGATTCCGCCGGCCCGCTCCGCGTATTGAGCCAGTTCCAGATTGCCTTGCCGGGATTCGGCTTCGAGCGCCCCGATCACCACCGTTGGGACGGGATCGGGCCCCGGCCCCTCGGCAACGTCCGAGACGGGTCCCCGAGAGCTCGGGCCTCGATCGCCAAGGACGACAACCAGCAGCAACACGGCTGCCGCTGGAATCACCGCCGGCCACCATCTCGGCCAGGGCTCCAGAAGCTTGCGAAAGCGGCCGAAGACCCCCGAAACGGTGGCTCGTTCTGGCCGGATTCTCGTCGAGATACCCGTCCAGAGATCCCGCTCGGGCGCTATCGCGCGCGGAAGCGCTCCCGCTCCATCAATGACGGCTCGCAGCTGCTCCACCTCGTGCCGACACGTCTCACATTCCCGAAGATGGGCCTCGACCTCCGCCGCCCTGCGCTCCGGAAGATCATGATCAACGTAATCGTTGAGAAGGTTCCACGCTTCCTCGTGGTTCATGTGTCCATCACCCCCTTGACCCTTCGAGGGATTCTCGCAGCAACCTTCGGGCCCGATGCAGCTGGGCCTTTACGGTGCCAGACGCGACATCGGTCATTTCCGCAATTTCCCGATGCCGGTAGCCGTAGACGTCGTGAAGCACAAAAGCGGTCCGGGCGCCGGCGGGCAGCGTGGCGAGGGCCCTCTCCAGATCGATGGCCACGTCCGCCGGGGATGCATGGCCCGCCGCTACCGTGCTGAGTCCCGTACGTTCCCCGGCCGTCTCGGTCGAGGATGTTTCGCTTTCGTGCTCTATCCATTCTCTCTCTCTCGCTTCCGACCGCCGGTCGTCAACGACGACGTTGGCGGCCACGCGCCGGACCCAGGCTCCAAACGCCCCCCGGCCTTGGTACGTGCCGATTTTCCGCCAGATTCTCACAAACACGTCCTGGGTCAAAGTTTCCGCCCGAACGGGGTCGGCCACGAGCCGAAGGCAGATGCCGTATACCATTCCCACGTGAAGGCGGTAAAGCCGTTCGAATGATCGCTGGTCACCTTGCTGCGTTTGGGCAACCAATCCGGGCACGGCCGGATCCACTTCAGTACTTACGGAAACCTTCTCAGTGACTTCCCTCGATTCCTCCAAGAATGCTCCCCCGGTAAGCCCGCTGCTCTCATGCGGGCCGAGCGCCCGATCCGGCCTTCACTATCTTGACGGCCGGACTGTGGAAAGGGTTTGAATTCCGTGTCGCTGCCATTTTGCGCTTGTTGGCGTTTCGTGGCAAGCAGAGAAAAGTCGGGCGGAAGGTCATGTCCGAAAATCGCCAGCCAGATTCACCGGGATCGGGTATACTGACCCCATGACTCTCGACGCGGATCTGTGCTACGAGGCTCTTCGGAGTAAGGACGCGCGATTTGACGGGCGCTTCTTTACGGCCGTGATGACGACCGGCGTGTATTGCCGGCCGATCTGTCCGGCAAGGCTGCCGAAGCGCGAGAACGTCCGGTTTTTCGCGTGCGCGGCCGCGGCCGAAGAGGCCGGCTTCCGGCCATGCCGGCGCTGCCGGCCGGAAACATCGCCCGGAACACCCGCGTGGCTCGGGACGTCGACGACCGTGTCGCGCGCGCTCCGTCTCATTTCGGAAGGCGCGCTCGACGACGGCGGCGTGGCGGATCTGGCCGACCGGCTCGGGATCGGAGATCGACACCTCCGCCGGCTGTTCCTCCAGCATCTCGGCGCCACGCCCGTGCGAGTGGCGGAAACCCGCCGGGTCCATTTTGCCCGGAAGCTGATCGACGAGACGAATCTCCCTATGTCGGACATCGCGTTTTCCTCGGGCTTCGGCAGCGTCCGCAGGTTCAATGAGGCCGTGAAATCGACGTTTGGCCGCTGCCCCACGGAGATTCGCGGGAGCGGTTGGAAGCAGGAGCAACGCGGCAATGGCAACGGACTCAGCCTGAGACTCCCGTTCCGAATTCCCTTCGATTGGGACGGACTCATAGCGTTCCTAGGCCCACGGACGATTCCGGGCGTCGAAAGCGTGAGCCGGGATGGATACCGCCGGAGTGTGACCGTCGACGGACTTCCGGGTGAGATCGAGGTGCGCCCGGTTGCCGGACAGCCGTATCTTCGAGTCAACCTGAAGATCCCCACGGCAAAGGGATTGGCTTCCATCGTCGAACGGCTCCGACGGGTCTTCGATCTTGGAGCGGATCCTCTGGAGATCAATCGCCATTTATCCCGGGATCCGATCCTTGCCCGACGTGTCCGGACGCGACCGGGCATTCGCGTTCCCGGAGCCTGGGATCGATTCGAACTCTCGGTTCGAGCCATCCTCGGCCAGCAGATCACCGTGGCAGGGGCTACAACTATTGCCGGCCGGCTGGTGGAGGCGTTCGGGACACGGCTTTCGGCTTGTGACGGCCCGGGTATCACCCATCTGTTTCCGCGGCCGGAAGACCTGGCCGAAGCGAGGATCGAAACGTGCGGTGTCCCGCGGCAGCGGGCGGAGTCGATTCGAATCCTCGCTCGCAAGGTATATGATGGAGACATCGTTCTTGAGTCCGGGATTCCTGCCGAGGATCTCATGGACCGGATGCGCGAGATCCCCGGCGTCGGGGCCTGGACCACCGAGTACATCGCCATGCGGGCTTTCTCGGAACCGGATGCTTTTCCATCCGCGGATCTCGGCATCCGGCGTGCGCTTGGAGAGAAGGACGGAGTACCGACGGCCGCATCCGTCGCGCGCCGGGCGGAAGCCTGGCGTCCCTGGCGGGCGTATGCTGTGATGCATCTATGGACAAACTCTTTGTGATTGAGGAGAGGACATGACAAGATTCGAAATCACCAAGACGACAACCCCCATTGGCGAGATCCGCCTGGCCGTCAACCATGGCGAGCTCTGCAGTCTCGGATTCCGGGAACAATGGCCCGCTCTCGTCAAGGATCTCGAGGCACGCTGGGGCCCGATCGAATGTGTGGAGTCTTCCGGACTCCAAAGCTTCGTCAAGCCGCTGGACGCATACTTCCGGGGGACGCTGGACGCTCTGGACGCCTTGCCGGTTCGCCTCCGGGGCACCCCGTTTCAGGAGACGGTCTGGAATGAGCTCCGCAGGATTCCACCGGGAACCACGATCTCATACGGCGAGCTGGCCCGGCGGGTGGACCGGCCCGGTGCACACCGGGCCGTCGGGGCCGCAAACGGAGCCAACCCGGTCAGCATCGTCGTCCCCTGCCACCGGGTCATTCGATCGGACGGAAATCTCAGCGGATACGGCGGCGGTGCCGATAGAAAAACGTGGCTTCTCGAGCATGAGGGTGCCATCATGACCGCGCGGTCGGATTGACCGGCGGTGAACCTTTCCCCGCCCCCGTGTGACCCGTGTGGACTCCCGCGTCGCGAGGAGGAACAGGCCGATGGATCGGAAGAAATCAGCGAACGAGTCCGAAGTGGATCGCAAGGAGTTGGTGGATCGCGTTCGTACCGAGGGCGTGGAGTTCGTGAACCTTCAGTTCACGGACGTTCCGGGAACGTTGAAGAGCGTGACCATTCCCGCGTCCAGGATCGAGGAAGCTCTCGATCGCGGCATCTGGTTCGACGGTTCGTCGATCGAGGGTTTTGCCCGCATTCACGAATCGGACATGGTGCTGCGCCCGGATCCCAATACGTACTGCGTGCAACCCTGGGGTGCGCCCGGGATGCAGCATGGCCGATTGATCTGTGACGTCTACCAGCCCGATGGAACCCCGTTCCCCGGAGATCCGCGCCAGGTCCTGCGCAGAGCGGTGGAGCGCGCCCGGGCCCTCGGTTTCGTCTACAACACGGGCCCCGAGCTGGAGCTCTTCTTGTTCAAGAAGAACAGCGATGACAAGCCGGACGGCATGCCTCTTCGTCCGGTACCCCACGACGTCGGCGGGTACTTCGATTCATCTTTGGGGGATCTCGCCTCCGCCGTACGCGCGGACATCATGCGGAAAGTGGCCGGCCTGGGCCTCGAAGGAGAAAGCGCACACCACGAGGTTGCCGCCGCCCAGCACGAGATTGATTTCCGGTACGGCGACGCGCTCACGTCCGCCGACAGCGTGATGACGCTTCGCGACACGATCAAGGCGGTCGCCGCGTCCCACGGCCTCTATGCGACCTTCATGCCCAAACCCATCTTTGGCATCAACGGGTCCGGGATGCACGTCCATCGGAGCTTCTTCGATGAAGAGGGGCGAAACGCTTTCTTCGACTCCGAGGACCGCTACCACCTGTCTTCCGTCGCGTATCGCTTCATCGCCGGACAGCTGGCCCATGCCCGGGGGCTTGCCGCCGTGGTGGCCCCGACGGTGAACTCGTACAAGAGACTCACTCCGGGATACGAAGCGCCCGTGTACGCGTGCTGGGCGCGCATCAACCGGTCCGCATTGATCCGCGTCCCCAGCTACTTTGCGGGTCGCGAGCAATCGGTGCGGGCCGAGCTGCGCTGCCCCGACCCCAGCGCCAATCCGTATCTGGCCTTCGCCGTCATGCTCGGCGCCGGCCTCGACGGAATCGAGCGGGGTCTCGAAGCGCCCGAGCCCGTCGAAGAGGACGTGTATACGTTCAGTCTCAAGAGGTTGGAGGAGCTCGGCATTCGGCGGCTGCCCGGCACGCTTGAGGAGGCACTTGACGAGACGGAGAAGGACGACGTGATCAAGTCCGCCCTGGGGGATCTCGTCTTCGAAGCCTTCACTCGAGCTAAGCGCGCGGAGTGGGAGGAGTACCGCATCCAGGTCACCGATTGGGAGATCAACCGGTATCTGGAGAAGCTGTAGCCCGAATAATCCATGAGTCCCCGCCCAATAGACGGTGACCGCTTCCCTGTCGTTCCAAAGGGAGAATGCGTTGAGCGGCGAGATTGAACGACTTCGCCAAGAGATTGCCGATCTCGATCAGAATCTTCTCGAGAACCTGAAGCGCCGCTTCCACCTGGCGGCCCGGGTCGGGGCTCTCAAGGCGCAGCAGGGGCAGCCGGTCGTGGTGCGCGAGGTTGAGGAGCGCGTCCTCGAGCGCGCTCGCCAGGCCGCCGTTCTTTGCGGAACGTCTCCCGAAGTGATGGAAGCGATTTTTTCCGCGATCGTCCGCGGGTCCGTAGAGCGGCAGTATCGCGATCGCCTTGAGTCGAACGGCCGGGGCGGCGCCCGAGTGCTCGTGCTCGGAGCGGCGGGCGCTATGGGCGGCTGGTTGTGCCGCTTCCTCGAAACCGTGGGCCACGACGCCGCAGGTCTGGATCCCAAATGGAAAGACCGGGTTCCCGGGGGTGGCCGGTACGCGAGCCTGGGCGACATTCCGGACCTTGACGCATTCGACGCCGTGATCGTCTCTGTCCCGCTGGAAGCGACCGCGGATGTGCTCGCTTCCCTGGCCGAGGCGTCGATCCGCGTACCCGTGGTCGAAATCGCCTCGATCAAGAGCCACCTCGGGGAAACCCTGGCGAATTTTCGAGCCACCGGCATCCCGGCCATCTCGCTCCACCCCATGTTCGGCCCCGGCAAGAACATCTTTGAACCGCTCACGATGGTTCATGCCGTGATCGACGACGAGGTGGCCGAGCGATCGGCGATTCTCGATCTGATGGCTCATCCGTACCTGGATCTGGTCAGCCTTCCCTTCGAGCACCACGACCGCCTGATGGGGTGGCTTCTGGGCCTCGCCCATCTGACCGGCATGCTGTTCGCCGACTCTCTCTCGCACTCGGGTCTCGATCCCGAGGAGATGGCGCGCACCGCGTCAACGACCTTCTCGCGCCAGGCGTTGACGGCTCGGTCGATTCTGGAAGAAGATCCGGATCTCTATTTCTCGATCCAGAGGCTGAATCCCTTCCGAGGCGAGGTCTACGCCGCGCTGGGCGCGGCGCTGGAGGAATTGACCGGCGCCGTTGAGAGTGACGACCCCGCCGCGTTCGCCGACATCCTCTCCCGCGCAGCCAAGGTCCTGCCGAGCCACTGAAAAGGCAAGAGCCTTCCGCAGATTACGCAGATGAAGGCGGGTACCCAAAGCGGATTCGGATCGACGATCCGAATCCGCACCCAGGCGATATAGTTTGCCAGACAACGAATGCGCCTGGGAACGACACAAGAATGCGAAACCCCGAGTACACGTATCGATGACGCTGACGACAACAGTGTGGGGCAACAGCGCTGTAGAATTCCAACAACGGGTGACGAGGGACAAGCGACAGGGTAACGGGGTGATGTGATGCTCTCCGGCCGGGAGACCTGGGGCAGCTTTTCGGCCCAGGACTTCCGGCCACAGGGTCTCATCTGCGCAATCTGCGTAATCTGCGGAAGGCAGTTGTCAGTTCAGATTTCTTCGATCAGGGCATCGATGGCGCGGAGGTAGCCTTCCGGGCCGAGACCCGTGATTTGCCGCCGGCAGACGGGGGCAATGACCGATTCGCGCCGGAAAGGTTCCCGTTTGCGGATGTCACTCAGGTGGACCTCTATCGTGGGAAGATCCACCGCGGCGATGGCGTCCCGAATGGCAATGCTGTAGTGCGTGTATCCGCCGGGGTTGATGATGAGCGCGTCGCACGTGCCGGGACCCTCCGCAGCCGCTTCATGGATGCGGTCGATGATGCCCCCCTCGTGATTGCTCTGGAAAATCCGGATGTCGATCCCGCGCGCGCCCGCGTAGTTCCGGATTCGATCGTCGACTTCATCCAGCGTCTCGGTTCCGTAAAGTTCGGGTTCTCGCTTCCCGAGGAGATTGAGGTTCGGGCCGTGAATCACGAGAATCTTCATGACCTCTCTCCCCGAAGTGACGTCCGTGCCTCTTCCTCGGTGACGTCGTTGACGACAGTGACCGATCCGAGTCCGGTCGGGAGCACAAAGTGAAGCCGCCCGGACCGTTTCTTCTTGTCCAGATGAAGGCTCTCGAGAAACGCCGCGTCATCGAAGGGAGGGGGATCCACCGGAAGGCCACAGTTTGCCAGGACATTCCTCGTTCGCTCGACGAGAGTTGATTTGACGAGCCCACGGGCTTCGGCGATCCGCATGGCCCCGACGAGACCGACGGAGACGGCCTGCCCGTGGGTCAGACCCCGATACCCGCCGATGGCCTCCAGGGCGTGACCCAGCGTGTGTCCGAGGTTGAGAACCCGCCGTTCGTCTTTCTCGAAGGGATCCCGCTCGGTGATTGCGGACTTCACCGATGCAGAGTCTAGGACACACCGTTCGAGGAACTCGACATCCCGGAGGGTATCCGGGTGGCTTTCCGTGAGCCGCCCCTCGATGAAATCAAAAAGATCCGCGTCTCCCAGGATCGCCGTCTTCACGACTTCGGCCATGCCGTTGGAGATTTCCGCGGCCGGCAGCGTTCGAAGCACACAGGGATCGCTGAGAACCAGCCGGGGCGGATGAAAGCTCCCGATGAGATTCTTCGCTTTCGGATGGTTGACGCCCACCTTGCCGCCGATACTGGAGTCCACCTGGGCCAGGAGTGTCGTCGGCACGTGGACCAGCGGAACGCCCCGCATGTAGATAGAGGCAACGAACCCGCCCAGATCGCCGGCCACTCCGCCCCCGACCACACAATCGTCGAATCCCGCGCCGCGCCCAGGGATGCCAGCCGATCCAGCACCTCGCCGGCCTGGTCGAGGTTTTTCCCGGCATCACCGTCGCGAATCACGACCTCCTGCCAGGCGACGGACCTTGAGTTCAGCGATTCGGCAATCTGCGCCAGAAACCGCTCCCGCAGGTTTTCGGGAATCAGAACGAATACGCTCGAGTCGAGATGCATCTCCTGGAGGCGGCGACCGAGGGCCGAGACGAGCCCACGACCAATCTCGATTCTCGCTGCCGTTCCGACTTTCTTGGAAGCGATCGCCATGGAGGCGGCAATCCTGTAGGCCGTTTCGTCCGGCGAAATGGTTGAGGTATCGACCCGGTGAGAAATCCGGTGGTAGGCGGGACGGCGCTCTTCGAGAATCGACAGGATACGTTCTTTCAACGCCGCACGGTTCGGCGCAGATCCCTCACTCCCGCGGAGAAGGGGCCGGGCGCCGTCTCCGCCGACACGTTTGAGAACGGCGTCCGCGCTCGCCTCGAGGAGAACCAGATGACCGGCTGCAGACAGAACATCGAAGTTCTTGCGATGGACGAGAGTGCCTCCGCCTGTGGCGATCACGACGCCGGACCGGCCGGCCAGCTTCAAACAGACCTCTTCTTCCAACCGGCGAAAGTGTGGCTCGCCCTTCCTCGCGAAGATGTTGGCGACCGTCATCCCTTCCATCTGCTCAATCAGGCGATCCGAATCGATGCATTCGAGCCCGAGAATCTCGGCCAGGGCTTGGGCAGTCTTCGTCTTCCCGGTCCCCATGAAACCGGTGATGATGACTCTCGGTAGTCTCGGTCCGAGTGCGTCTGTGTGGGGTCGGCTCGATTTCACTTCCGATTCCTCTTTCGGAGAGCCGCCAGATAGCCTCCGTAGTTCCGCTCGGTTTCGTCGATCTGATCGCCCCCGAATTTCTCCATGAAAGCCCGGAGGATTTCCCAGGCCGCCACCATTTCGGCAATGACTCCCAGAGCCGGGATGACGCACACATCGGAGCGGACGTACGGGCTCTTCGCTGCCCTCAGAGTCTTCATGTTCATCGTGGGAACACGTTTCGGGGCCGTCGGAATGGGCTTGGCATAGAGACGAGCGGTGATGTTCTCTCCGTTTGAAATGCCTCCCTCGATGCCGCCCGCACGATTCGTGGATCGTCCCGGCGCGCTGCGGCGAATGGTGATGGCATCCTGCGCGTCTTGCCCGCACGTGCGATGAGTCTCCAGACCTCGGCCGATTTCCACCGCCTTGACGCTCGGGATACTCATGAACGCCCCGGCAAGCCGACCGTCCAGCTTGCGGTCCCATTCGACGTGGCTTCCCAGTCCCGGCGGGACCCCGGTCGCCAGCACCTCGACGGAACCGCCGAGCGAGTGTCCCCGGTCCCGAGCCGCGTCAATCGCTTCGATCATCCCGCGCCCGGCCTCTCGGTCCGCACAGTACACCGGAGATCGTGCCGCCCGGCATTTGATCTCATCCGGCGAATCCGGAATCGATCTCGCACGCACTTCGCCGATTGAGAGGACATGAGAAACAACACCCACGGAGAATCGATCGAGGACCGCCTGGGCCACGGCTCCGACGGCCGCCCGCATGGCCGTGCTCCGGGCGCTGGCCCGCTCCGAGATGGGCGTGATCTCGAGGAGTCCATACTTCTGGCACCCGGCAAGATCCGCGTGCCCCGGGCGGGGAACCGTCGAGAGCCCCCCGCCCCCCTTCCGGCCGAGATTCGGAATGCGAAGCGCAAGGGGAGCGCCCGTGGTCCGCCCCTTCCAGAGCCCGCTCAGGATCTCCACCTGATCGCCCTCCATCTTCTGGCGGGCGCCGCGGCCGTGGGACTTCGAGCGCCGGAGAAGTTGCCTCCGGATGTCGCGCGCGGAAATGCGAACGCCCGCGGGAAGCCCCTCGATGATTCCGATGAGGGCTTCGCCGTGAGAATCTCCGGCTGTCAGAAAGCGTAGCGGCATCGCTATGCCGGCTCCTTTCCGCCGACGAGCGGTGAGCCCGTGTGCTCCGCCAGCGCTCGGGCCATCTCCTCCATCTCGAATTCCAGGCCCGTCCACCGCCGAAAACTCTCCAGAGCCTGGGCGACGAGCAGGCAGAGACCGTCCAGACACGTCGCTCCCCGCGCTCCGGCAATCTCGATGAACGCGGTCGAACGCGGGTGATACGTGAATTCGAAACACACCTGATCGGGACGGATCGTGCCGGAATCCGCAATCAGAGACCCGGACGTGTCGTCTCCCGCCACAACGGGAGTCGCATTGATAAGGACATCCGATTCGGCGACGGCGCTCTTCCGGCGAACCGCCTCTCCGCCAGTCATCGGCAGAACCGACAGACTTCTGTCGGGGAACCGGCGTTTCAGGCGATCGACGCCCTCTTCCACGACCTCCGGAAACCGTTCACAGAAGACGACCGTAGAAGCACCGGCCTCCAGAACACCCAGTGCGGCCGCCCGCCCCGCGCCCCCGGCTCCGAAGATGGTAACTCGTTCTCCCTCGAGCGAAGAGCCTCCGAATCTGCGGAGCGCGAGTGCAACCCCCGGGGCATCGGTGTTGTGGGCACGAGTGCCTTCACCGGTGAAATGGAGCGTGTTGGCGGCGCCGAGAATTTCCGCACGCCGGGATCGGTGACCGGCGAAGCGGAGCACGGCCTCCTTGTGAGGATAGGTCACATTCGCTCCCCGGACCCCCACGGCCTTGAGCCCCGCCACGGCCGCCGGGAGATCCTCCCGGGAAACCCGAAGAGCCACGTACACACCGTCGAGCCCGGCCCTTTCGAAAGCCCGGTTCATGATAAACGGCGACAGACTATGCCCCACCGGATCCCCGATCAGGCAGTAGACCCGGGTCTTCGCCGAGATGTCTCGTCGCTCTCTCGCCCTTTCGCCCATTTTCCCATTCGCCCTTTCGCCCGGCCCCGGTCATTTGGCCTGTGCTCCAGGGTACAGTCGACACAGTGACAGTCCCCTGGCGCGCCTGTCATTTCGCGATCTTCCACAGATCCGAAAAGAATCTCGGATACGAAACCGCCACCGCCTCGCTTCCCTCAATCGTCGTTCGCCCTTCGGCCACGAGCCCGGCGACCGCCATGGCCATGGCAATACGATGGTCTCCGAAGGACCGAACCGCACAGCCCCGGAGAGAACAGGGGCCCCGCACGATGAACCCGTACTCGAGCTCCTCGATATCCGCACCGAGCCGGACGAGATTCTCGGCCACCGTGCGTATCCGGTCCGATTCCTTGTGCCGAAGTTCCCCGGCGCCGCAGACTTCCGTCACGCCTTGCGCCTGCGTGGCCGCAACGGCCAGCACCGGCAGCTCGTCGATGAGCGACGGGATGATCTTTCCCCCGATCTTCACTCCCCCGAGGCTCGCGGCCCGGACGGTGACGTCTGCGATAGGCTCGCCGGCGCGCGTGCTCACGGAATCGAACTCGATCGCGGCTCCCATTTCCTCCAGTATTCGAATAGCCCCCGTCCGTGTCGGATTGACGCCGACGCCCCGGATCCGAATCTCAGAACCGCAGAGCAGCGAAGCGGCCACGACAAAGAAGAGGGCCGAGGAGACATCGCCGGGGATCGTCATCCGGATTCCCTGGAGACCCGTACCGCCCGCCACTCGGACCTCTCCGTTGTGTCTTCCGACCACCGCTCCCATGGCCGAAAGCAGGTTCTCCGTGTGGTCCCGCGTCGGGACCTTCTCGATGACCGTCGTGGCTCCATCGGCATGGAGTCCGGCGATCAGGACGGCGCTCTTGACCTGTGCGCTGGCCACTTCCGGGCGATATACGATTCCCTTCAGTTTCCCGCCTCGGATATGCATCGGCAGGACACCTCCCGGACGGGTTCGAACGTCGGCGCCCATTTTCATCAGCGGTTCGGCGATTCGCTTCATGGGGCGCCTGCGGAGGGACTCGTCGCCGTCGATCCGGCAATCCAATCCCCTCCCCGCGATGAGACCGGGAAGAAGCCGCGCCGTAGTCCCGGAGTTCCCCGCATCCAACACCTGCCCGTGGATCCATTTCTCCCCTCGCACGACGACCAGGCCGCCGACTTCCTCCACTTGGCAACCCAGGGTGCGAAGACAGCGGGCCGTACTCCTTACGTCCTGCGAGTCCGGGAGACCATCGACCACCTGCTCGCCGTCCGCCAACGCACCCAGAATCAGCGCTCGATGAGCGATTGACTTGTCTCCCGGAACCCGAATCGCGCCGCGGAGTCTCTCGGCTTTTTCTATGATGACGTCCATTATCCCCAGTCCCTCGTCACCCTGCGTGTCCCCCTGGAGGGACAGTCACCTGTTTTCATCCAGCATCTCACATGCACTATAGTTGACGAAAAGGGGTGACTGTCCCTCGGGAAGCCC
>Ga0180432_10000430_pt1 | contig 68109 bp, 63 predicted proteins | sample SS_ome_10_FD_132414 | JGI IMG/M metagenome (GOLD analysis project Ga0180432, IMG submission 132414) | Hypersaline lake sediment archaeal communities from the Salton Sea, California, USA - SS_1_MS_2 metaG | ecosystem: Environmental > Aquatic > Non-marine Saline and Alkaline > Hypersaline >...
CGGGGGACAGGCCAACTGGGTCAAGGTCCTGCGGGACTTCTACGGGCCGTTCCATGAAAGCTACCTCCAGGCCGAGAAGACCATGGAGAACGTGGATCTGGCACCAGAGGAAACAGGTGAGCTCTGTGAGAAATGTGGCAAGCCCATGATCGTCAAGTGGGGCCGCTACGGCAAGTTCATAGCCTGCAGTGGCTTTCCCGACTGCCGGAATACCAAGTCATACATGGTCAGGATAGGAGTCAAATGCCCCGAGTGTGAGGAGGGCGAACTGGTCGAGCGTAGAACTCGACGTGGACGCGTCTTCTATAGCTGCAATACGTATCCCGAGTGCGAGTTCGCTGTGTGGAATCGCCCGCTATCCTCCCCGTGTCCCGAGTGCGGCGGCTTGCTGACTCAGGCCGGCAAGTCGAAGGCCAAATGCATCAAGTGCGAGAGCACTTTCGAGCTTGAGGAGGTCGAGAAGCCAGAGGAGCCAGAGAAAGTGCCTGCGAAGGAGCAGGCCTAGACCGATCCTCGTGCTTCGCCAATCGAACCGCGGGCACACCAAGAGAAAGGGACGAAAGCCAATGAGTTCCAGACTGAGCAGTCTTAGAAGCGCTCTCGCTGACGAGAGCCTGGATGCCATCGTCATCACGCAGCCCGAGAACCGCCGCTACATGAGCGGCTACACGGGATCGAGCGCGATGTTGTTGATCTCGTCCAGCGAGACGCTGATAGCGACCGACTTCCGCTACTACGAGCAAGTGGCGCGGGAGTCACCGGACTATCGCCTGGTCAAGATCGAGAGCCCGGATACAGGCGCTCTCCTCAGCGAGATGGTCCTCCAGGTCGGAGCCAAGCGCGTTGGGTTCGAGAGCCAGCACGTTTGCGTCGCCACGCATCGCAAGTGGACCGAAGCCGCCGAGGGCTTCGAGTACGTGCCCACCGAGCAGATCGTCGAGCGCATCCGTACCGTCAAGGACCAGGAAGAGTTGGACACAATCCGACGCGCGGTGGCTCTCTCAGATGGGGCGGTGCAACACATCAAAGAGACCATACGGCCCGGCATGACCGAGAGGGAGATTGCCTGGGAGCTGGAAGTATACATGCGCCAGGGTGGTGCGGATCAACTGGCCTTCGCCATCATCGCCGCATCGGGCCCCAGTGGAGCGATGTGCCACGCAACACCCACCGATCGACCGGTGCGGCCTGGCGAACCCATAGTCATGGACCTTGGCGCTCGCGTCGATGGCTACTGCTCCGACATCACCCGCACCATCTACATAGGTGAGCCAGACGGCAAGTTCCAAGAGATCTATGACATCGTTCTCAAGGCTCAGTTAGCTGCCGAAGACGCCATCCGCCCCGGAATGCCCGGCAAGGATGCGGACGCCGTCGCCCGACGAGTGATCGACGAGGCCGGGTACGGCGACTACTTCGGTCACGCGCTGGGTCACGGGGTGGGGTTGGTCGTTCACGAGAAACCGTCTGCGAGCCAGCTCTCGGATGACGTCCTGCTCGCCGGCTCAGTCGTGACCGTCGAGCCAGGAATCTACCTCCCAGACTGGGGAGGAATACGCATCGAGGACATGGTCGTCGTGACCGACGAAGGCGTCGATGTGCTCACGCAGGCCAACAAGGATCCCGTAGTGCGGCCATAGAGGTGCTCCCCCGTTCGCGGGATGTGCTCCCGAGAGGCCAAGCCTCCTTAAGAAGATCGAATAGGCACGCCGGTGAAGGTTCACCGGCGCGCCTCGATGTGAGGGGTACACGCACTGCGGACACAGCGGCCTACGGAGTCAAGATGAGGGCCCTGATCTGGCCGAACCGGACACACAGAACAGCTTCTCGTGCCACGGCGAAGCCAGCACGCCTCTCACTGAGGCCCCGTCTCATCCTTGGTGGTCAGCCGGGATAGTTCCTCCTCCAGATCCTCGAGTTCGATCAGCATGCGCGGCGGCACCGAGTGCTTGGGGAGCCGCGCCCTCAGTTCCTCTATCCGCTGCCTGACTTCCTCGATCCTCTCGCTCCCACCACCGTCACCCATTCCTGCCTCCCCGAAGAAGCCGTTGCTTTCCGCGCGCCACCCACGATCAGCATTCGCCATCCGTGCGCGCCATCGTCAACGGGTTTCGGCTTCCAACCAGGCACGAAGTCGCTCGCAGAGCGCCTCTATCGCCTCTGGACCACCGTGGGGAGCATCGGGCCACTCATCCACGTGCACGCCCCAGTACTCGTGCGGCGCACCGGGATAGCGAGGCACCACGTGCACGTGCACGTGTGGAACGCCATCACCTATCGCGAAAGCGTAGACGTGCTCGGCGCCCTCGCTATGCGTGAGAGCCCGGCTTAGCCGGGCGATCAACAATCCCAATGCCTGGGCCTCTGCGTTGGTCAGATCCTTCAGCTTCGGCACGTGGCGCCTGGTCTCGGCCATCAGGTAGCCCAGGTATCCCTTGCTCTTCCCCGCCCTGATCTGTGCGTGCCCGGCATAGACCAGATCGTCTTCGTAGATCGCTCCACCAGGGACTCGGTGCTCTCCTCGGTGCTTCCGACACACCAAGCAGTCCACCTGATCGCTTGGCCTCATTCCCGTCACCCGCGCTCGACCAGCCGCCCGAATGCCCAGCACTCTCGCCGAGTGGCCGGTGGATCTCTACGCCTCTACTCCCAGAAAGACCCTTATCACCCAACCGATACCGAAGCTCAAGCAGGACACTCCCAGACTCAGCAGGGCCATCTCGCGGAACCTATCCTTGAACGACACGTCCTTGGCCACAGATATGTAGAACGTGAATAACAGAATCACCAGGATCGCATTCAGGAGCGCCAGCCCCAGACAGACGTAGAGGCTGTCGAACAAGAGGTAAGGCAGGATCAGGAACATCACGGTGAACACGTAGGCCGTACCGGTGTATAGGGCTGCCCTGAGTGGATCCTGATCGCTCTCTTCCGACTTCGTCGACAGATACTCGGAGGCACCCATGGACAACGAGGCCGCGATCCCGGTAATCAGGCCCGTCATGGCGATCAGGCGCGTGTTGGCCAGCGCCAGGGTCAAGCCGGCGAGGGCTCCGGTGAGTTCCACCAGCGCATCGCTCAGACCCAGGACCATGGAACCCACGTACTTCAGTAGTTCCTCGTCTATCAGGCCGATTAGCTGAGCTTCGTGCTCGTCTTCTTCGTCGGCGATCTGCATGGCCTCCGGAACCGATTCGGGGAGTTCCCGGTAAGAGTCACGGGCCATCCCCTCCCCTCTCTCCATCAGCTTGATGCCAAAGGTCACGCCGAACACGCGGGCGATCAGATAGTAGCCCCAGATCTTGAACCTGTTCGGTTGGACCTCTTCTCCGGTGTGTCCCTTCCACACCCGGTAGTGCCTCAGTTCATCATTCGAGATTCGCTCCAGGACTTGGGCGTTGTGAGGTTTCTTCGCCACCTGGGACAGCTTCTTGTAGACGTGGTGCTCCGTGATCTCGTTCCGCTGAGCCGCCAGGAGCACCGCCCTGACCCTGCTATCCAGCATTCTCGCCTCCTAAAGCCACATTGGCCTGCCCCGGCCGCAGTACAGCGCACCGAGCGCGCAACCGCGTTCCCGACCTCCGTGCAGACTCAGTACTCCACCTGCTCCAGCTCTCCCCGTATGATGCGATCAGTCGAGCCGACCAGTTGCACGATGCGCTCGTACAGTGGGTTTATGTCCGGATCCTCATCCACAGTCCGCATCACTTCCTTGCACTGCTCCGCGTCCTCGTAGCGGTCTAGCCCAATCCACATCTCCTCGTTCTCGGCAATCGGCGCCACGTCCCAGATGCCGCTCAAGCCATAGTACGGAGCGTCGTTATCCAGCAGGAACAGTTCCTCCCCGGCGCCGCCGTGACCTCGGTATATCCATCGCGCCTTTCTCATGGCCTCGAGGAACTCCTCCCGATCCTCTCCCTTGATCCGGTAGATGTACATCAGCACGTAGCTCATTATAGTCTACCTCCCCAGAGACGAATAGCCATCGACGCACAGACCACCAAGCAGGTTACGGTCACCATGCTGGCGCGCCGGCTTCGATCCAACCTCCACCCGAAGATCAGTCGCTACCCCTCCCCCTGTCCTCGCTGGCCAACCCGTTGGCCTCCTGGAAGATCCGAGCGTACTTCGGGTTGGAGAAACGCAACAGCAGCATGCCGGGTTCACGGCCCCTGCCCCGTCGCACACCCGCCCTGGCCAGCTTGCCACGGAAGAGTCGTGGAAGCACAGGCACAAGGACCCACATCAGCATCCAGACGGCAAACATAACCAGAGCGCCTACCACGAACGCGCCATAGATACTCCTCCTGACAAAGACCTCCTCCCAGCCGTCACGGTAGGCGATGCTGGCCAGGAACAGCAGGGCCGCGAAGAACGCAGCCCAGATCGCGGGCACGGAAAGGCGCCCCTTCCATCTCCTGAAGAGGGCCACCCTAGCGTAGCACTCCTCGCAGTACGGGACGCTACCGCCACCGATCTTCACGTCGTCCTCGGTGGCCGGACGCAGGCATAGGACACACGCCCTCGGCCATGACAGAGTCTCAGTGGCACCGGTTTTCACCGTAGCAGCATCTCCGGCCATCGACTACACTCCTCCTCGAATCGGACTGCTTGCCCCCTGCGAAGACAGAGATCCATGCGACCCAAAGACGTCCCCTATCCGTGCTGCATCGCCATCCGCGCGGCCCGCGGCTTGCCGCAGGCCACACTCGCATCGATCGGATGCTCAGAGGTCTAGCTTCAGTCGTTCCAGGCCGTAGGCCACGTGTGTGCTATTCCCCTCCTGGAGTCCGTAGAGGATCTCGTAGAACCCGACGATTCTGGCGTAGAACTCCACTCTGGACCAGAAGGTCTCGCCTACCTCGCCCTCGTAGCCGGCAAGGACCCCTCGCGTGAACTCGGCCCCAAAATCACACAGCAGCCCCGCGAAGTCAATCGCCGGGTCACCTATGGATGCGTCACCCCAGTCGATGATCCCGGTCACGTCTCCCTGATCCGGATCGCACAGAATGTGCTCCCCGCCCAGGTCTCGATGGACCAATACCGGACCGAAGCGGAAGTTCTCTTCACTATCGAGGAACTCATTCCAGACGGCGTTCGCCCTGGCCCGCACAACCGGCGCCAGCAGAGGAAGAACCTCCCGGCGCACTCGGTCGCGTAAGTTCCGATACTCCTGTCGCCACTGAGCGGAGCTGGAGCACCCGACTCCCAGCCGTACGGCCTCCCCTACGGGAAACCGATGCAGTTCAGACAAGAAGGCAGCAAGCTGTCGCTCACGCCGCCGAACACTCCATGGACCGAGCATCTCGCGGGTGAGCCCTTCCCCACCGATCTTCCGATATCCGACGAATCTCGTATCCTCACTGTCATCGACGGTACCAACGAAGTCAAACCGGGGAACGGACACCGGAAGAACCCTGGCGAGCTCGGGGAGCAGCAGGATCTCCTTCTCCAACTGGGCCTGTACCTGCGACCGCCTCGGGAACCTGAAGATGAGCTCGCCGTTGACCTCCACCACGACGGAGTCCCACCCTTCGAGGATGGGCTTCCAGGCGCGAATCCGAATCTGCGGGGAGCATCGCGCGATGCTCCCCACGTACGCCTCCAAATCCATCTGCGCGATTCGTCGGTCCTCCAGGCTACCTGCGGCAAGTTTCGGCCATGGCTCGTCCCAATGCATCAACCAGTTGCGGAATCGCGGACGAGCGACTCTGGGGTCACAGCTTCACGACATCCTCAAGGTTCAGAATGAACACCACGGCTCTTCTCACCCTGGTCTCCTGAGCCATCCCGGAGGCCGGAGGTACCACATGAATCTCCGTGTGGGCCTTCAGAACCTCCAGCATCTGCTCCACCTGGCCGTCCTCGATACCGCTCAACAACACGGTGTTGCCAACTCGCAGGAAACCGCCCGTGCTCGCCAATCGGGTGACCCCGAAGCCATGTTCGGTCAGGGCATCAACCACCTCGTTTGCGTCATCATCACGTACAACGGCGACAATCAGTTTCACACTGAACCTCCTCTGATCAGAGTGCGGAGTAGGTCTGAGAGGGAATCGACTCGACCGTCACTTCGCTGCCACAACCGGTCGACTCATGGATCCTCGCCGAGATATCCTTGGCCAACGACACTGGCACCGTCTCCTCAAGCGAACTCCGGACCCGCACACCCACGCTGGCTGCCGTCGGACTCAGAAGCGTGACATCGACCCTGCTACCCACCACTGTGACACCGCCGGTGGCAGCCAGTGTCGACTCGACGGCTCGACGAATGGCCTTCTCCAGAAGCAGGTACCTTGCCCGTACACCCCTCAACGCCAGAATCAGAGTGCTCCCAACGATGTCCAATCCAAGCACATTCACCACCAGCAGCAGGAACGCGTTGCGGCTTATGTCAGGGCGACCGAATGCCAGGCCGATTCCCACCACCGATGCGGGCGGGATGAGAGATATGGCTATCTCCACGCCGATCACGGCATCGATGACCTCCCCCCAGGGAGTCTCCGCCACCCGCCGGTCAGCGGACATCGCCAGCGAGGCGGCGGCGCCAGCGGCGACGGCGATCACCACGCTCAGCACCACGTGGTGGGGAGTGGGCATGGCCCGAAGGAGTATCTCCGGCGTGATCTCCACCCCCGCTACGGCAGCCCGCAGTGCAACCGTGATCCCGTAGGCCACTCCTGCCCCAACCAAGAGCAGGCCCAGCAACTGCTTGACCAATCCTCCGAGAAACACCCTGCGATTTCGAAACAGAGCACCTATGCAGACGGCGCGCGATGGCCCCAGAAACGGTGCCACGCACATAGAACCGATGACGATGGCCGGGCTGTTCAGGAGTAGGCCTCCGGTTGCGAGCACAGCCGAGATCAGAACCATCAGGAGATAGCCAAAGGTGAACTCTGCCCCCGATTTGGCGCGCTGTTCGAGGGTGGTGTAGTAGTTCCGCACCTCCCAGACGCCGAACCACTTCTGCGTCAAGGTCCAATACACTCCCGACCAACGATTCCTAAACGACATGACCGACCTCTCGCGTCCGCTCTTCGACGCGCCGAGCCCATAGCTCCGCGCCCCTCCAGACCGCGCGACCTTCAGCAACCACCCGGCTGCCTGCGATTCGGTCCCGGTCCCCTGTCCTTACGTGCTCTGTCCCCACCATGTAGTCTCTCTGACCCGCACGCTGGACTCGCGACAAGCTCAATTCTAGCGCACAATCATGACCATGTCAACGATCCGCGCTGGGCCGGCAGCGCGCGAAACGGCCAACATCCCGGCCCCTCGTTGAGAGAACAAGCCATCGAAGCTATCGAGGTAGGCCGTGCCCACACGATCTGGGCCTGACCGGCCCGCAAGCCGGACTCATCCGGCGCAGATTCCTGGCGCTGGCATCGAGCCCGGACCTGCCATGTCCGGCGAGACTCACCCCCGGGCACCCTACTGAAATCGTCTCATCTGCCTGACAGATTCGCGCGCACCCAAATGAACGCGGCAACCTTGACAAACGCGCCGTTTGCCCGTATAATTCTCAAGAACGCATGTTCTATCACCTGCACAGGCCAGGGAGTGCATCATGTCTTTGGACACGGCGGAGAAAGTCGACATACTGGGAGGTGCGGCGCAGTACGACATCTGTCGCGGATGCGGCGGCACGGCTTCCCGCGTGCGTGATGACGTTGGACGATGGATCTACCCGGCGGTCCGACCCGACGGGCGCAAGATCGCTCTCTTGAAGGTCCTGTTCACCAATGCTTGTGACAATGACTGCGCCTACTGCGTTAACAGACGTGACAGGAACACTCGTCGAGTGGGCTTTCGCGCGCCAGAACTGGCTCGGCTCTTCGAGCGCCTTCAGCGCAGGGGTCTGGTGCAGGGCCTCTTCCTGAGTTCCGGCATCTGCAACAGTCCCGATCGGATGATGGAGAGGATGATCATCACCACGGAGATAATCCGCTTCAAGCATCGCTTCCGCGGATACGTGCACCTCAAGATCCTGCCGGGAGCCAGCTTCTCCATCGTTGAGAGAGCCGTACAACTGGCCGACCGCGTATCGATCAACCTCGAAGCTCCCAATGCTTCCCGGTTGAGTCGTATCACGACCAAGAAGGACATCGAGCACGACATCCTCACCCGGATGAAATGGGCAGACAAGTGCATCCAGGAGAAGACCGGCTCCCGCACTACCCAGACCACCCAGTTCGTTGTCGGAGCGTCGGAGGAGTCCGACCACGAAATCCTCGAGACCGCCGTGGGTCTCTACCAGGAGATGCACCTGAAGCGTGCCTACTTCAGCGCCTTTCAGCCCGTTCCAGACACGCCCCTGGAGCACCACGCGGCCACGCCGCCTTTGCGCGAGCATCGCCTCTACCAGGCCGACTTTCTGCTCCGACAGTACGACTTCCGATTCGGTGAACTCGTCTTCGACGGAAACGGAAATCTGCCCTCCTACGCTGACCCGAAATCCGCGTGGGCGCACCGGCACCCGGAGTTGTTCCCGGTGGAGGTCAACCAGGCATCAAGGGAGGAGCTGCTACGCGTGCCCGGCATCGGCCCGATCTCGGCCGATCGCATCGTGAGCCTTCGTACGAAAGGCTCCTTTCGTTCGCTGAGAGATCTCAGGGGGCTCCGAGTCGTCACGTCTCGCGTGGCGCCCTTCATCCTTCTGAATGGCAAGCGCCCGCCGGTTCAGTTGCCGCTCTGGAACCGCGAGCCCGCTGCCCAGTCTGTTGAAGCGGCCGCGACCGCCACCAGCCACGCCAATGCCGGCTGTCTCTAGGGGAGACCATGTCCAGCTATCCAGAGGGATCCGATCAGGAGTCCTCCTCTCCCGGGGCCCGCCCACGCCCGAGGAGCGAAGCGCGTCGGATCGAGTCCACACCGTAGCGTCCTCTGATGTGGTCCACTGCCTCGCTGAGACGGCGCAGTCGTGCATCGTCCTCACCGAAGAGCGACAACTGATAACCGCCTTCGGTTAGGCCGCTGGCGCCAACGCCTACCAGACGGACACTCGCTCCTTTCCTCAGCTCCTTCGTGAGCAACTCATTCACCCTCGCGTACAGCACCTCGGCGAGATCAGTGGGCTCGTCCAGAGTGATCCGTCGAGTGACCGTCCGAAAGTCACCGTATCGCAGTTTCAGGATCACCACTCGCGCCCTCACGCCGTGCTTGCGCAGACGCGCCGCCGTCATCTCGCTGAGACCCAGAAGGCTACGCCGGATGCGGCTTCTGTCCGAGGTGTCACGAGGAAACGTTCTCTCGTGACTGATGGACTTGGGGTCACGCTCGGTCTTCACCGTACTGCGATCGATACCCCTGGCATGCCTGTACAGGAACGCTCCCTGCCGCCCGAACTTGGCCTCCAGGAGTGCGGCAGGGAGCTCTGCCAGCTCCCCTATGGTTCGGATGCCCATGTCGCGAAGAGCCTGAGCAGTGACCTGCCCCACGCCCCACAACGTCTCCACAGGCAGCGGAGCCAGGAACGTTGCCTCCTCGCCGTGTGGGACCACCACGAATCCCCGCGGCTTCCGCAACCCAGACGCGACTTTGGCCACCAGCTTGTTCCCGGCCAGTCCGGCCGAGGCTGACAGTTGGACCTCCTCCATGATTCGCCTCTGAATGTCGTGGCCGATGCTCTCGGGCGAGCCCCACAACCGCTCACACCCGGTGACATCCAGGAAGGCCTCATCTATCGAAACCTGCTCCCAGAGGGGTGTGTAATCGCTGATGATGCTCATCACGCGCCGGGAATACTCCCCATATGCCTCGTAGTGTCCTCGGATGACCACGGCATCCGGACACAGGCGCAGAGCAGTGGACATGGGCATTGCGGAGCGAACTCCAAAGGCTCTGGCCGCGTACGATGCAGAGGAAACCACTCCGCGACCCCGAGGATCGCCACCCACGAGAATGGGAAGCCCGGCGATAGAAGAGTCGAGCAACTCCTCCACCGAGGGATAGAAGGCGTCCAGATCAACGTGGATGATATGCCGTTCGCTCACCGTGTCTCCAGAGACGACAGTACACTTGCGCTGCCTTGCCGGCACGCCATCGAGGGCTCCGTGTCAGGGACAAGAGACGACAGAGGAAGACGGCCTCGTCGAAGAGTGGTCGTCCACGGTACTTCGAGGTAGTGCAGGTCTCTCCCCACCGCCCCACACGAGAATCATCGGGGCACGCACACCACTGCGGCCGCCCGCCGGGAAGCCTGCAAGCCTCTGAGGGTTCCCAAACCTAGGACCTCAGCCCCTAGCGCAGGGACGGTGTCAGGTTTACCTTCAGACGTGAGAAGAAACTGCCCGGGGGCAGACTATCGTCCTCCCCGTACTCGGATGCCACGATCTGCGCAACCATTCTGAGCGATACAGTCTCGAGCTGCAATGCTTCGCCAGGTCGCGCCACCACCAACTCGCCCTTGGCGGACAGCTTGGCGCGCACAGCCTGGTCGCGGTAGGCATACTCGCTGACCAGTACCTTCGACACCGTACGGATGTCACCCTTGTCGAAGAGCCAGATCTCGAAGGCACTCACCTTCTGCCCATCTCTCTCGCCGATGACGTCCGTGATGCCCATGCCGCACTCGCCCAGGAACTCGCCCTCAGGGCTTTCGATCCCGAAGGACGAATCGAAATCAAGCTCTCCCTTCACGTACTCTGAAACGAACTGCCCCAGGGACTCCCTGGGTACCCGCACGCTGGTGTCATCCGGCTGATCCTCAACGCCAACTGCCTCGGCCTCGAGAACGGAGTCGGACTCCACGGCCGGCAGGGGTGCATCGGTGATCTCCTCGCCGGCAACGCCGCGCGCGATTCCAACCTCTAGCACGCCAACATCACGGGCAAGCTCGGGCTCTTCCACGAACGACTCTTCCACAACCGCGGCCTCCAGCGGTTCGCGCCGAGTCCGGAAGCTCTTCCTTACGGTACGAGATCGAGGTCGAGGAAGCCCCTTTTCGGATCGCGAGCGCATCCATAGCACCCCCAGAAGCACGGCAGAAAGGAGCACGGTCCCAATAACCAGACCCATCCCGAAGGGTGTCTTGAGCCGAGCTATCATGGACGGTGGAGGGGTCTGGGTCGGAGCGGGCTGCGCCGCCTGCAATGCCGCCAGAACGGCCAGGCGGTCCGCCCCGGTCGCGTCGCCTTGCGCAGCAAGATCATCAATCAACCCATCAAGAATCGTGCTCAAGTCCTCGCCACTCAGGCGCTCGCCCATCAGCGCATCCAGACGGGAGCGTGCCTGGTCGGCATCGTCGGTCAGAGCGTATGAGTCTGCCGCCATAATCAGGTATTCCCTGCGATGCTCCGGTCTCAGGTCTTCGGGATCGACGTCGTACCACTGCACCGGGAAGACGTACCAACCCAGAACGACGAGACCGAAGATGATGCCCAGCACCGCGCAGGCCACCATGAGCGACCAGGGAGGAAGAGTGCGAATGAAAGCCTTGAGCTTGTCCATGATCTCACACCTCACTTGGGCACGACGATTCGGAGCACGAGTACCTACTCAGCTCTCCGCCCGACTCGGCCAATCGACGCAGCCGGCCGTCGCGCCGAGCGCACGAGCTGAACCCGGCTCCATTGTAACACAAAGGTGTCAATAATTCAAGCGGTCGCTCGCCTCGGTTTGACTCCCTGCTGAACTGGCGCAGCACACAGGCAGCCCCTCCCGCCGACTGGACACAACGACGGCCCTGGCCTATTCCGGCGAACCGACGAGGTTGGTGGTGACCCTCCGTCAGGAAGCGGTTCGCCCTCCCTGTGCCCGCTTCAACCCACGCATGTGGCGGCCCTCCCGTGGTCTCGCGTCAGGAGAGGGCCGCCAGTGATCTTCGGATCCCTACGCCGCTACCTTCTCAAACATGTCCTTCTCGGCGCCACACTCCGGACACACCCAGTCGTCCGGAAGGTCCTCGAAAGGCGTGCCCGCTGCTACGCCGGCATCAGGATCCCCCGCTGCGGGGTCGTACACGTATCCACAGACCATGCACTCCCACTTGTCCATACCCAGCCTCCTCAAAGACTGTCAGTAGACGACGTTTGCGGCAGCGGCCACCGCCGGCCCAATCCTTTCGCGGCCTGTTTTTTCATTCTTGGCCGCCATCGCAACCTCGTCCGGATTCACCAAATCCTCTCGTCACCCTAGCTGCCGGCCCCCTGGCTCTCTAACCGCTCGAGAGTCTCGGCCCATCTCCGTGCCCTGAAAGCAAGAAGCACTTGCAGCACACCAAAGATGATCGCATAGATCGCGATCACCCAGATCAGCGACAAGGCACCAGCGGCAGGTCGGACAAACGCAACGAGGCCAAAAAGCACCGACGCGATCCCGCCCAGAATCATCAGCCATTCGCCCTCGATCTCCTTGCGGATTTGAATGGCAGTGACGATGCTCAGAACACCGGTGACGAGCGCCCATGCCGCAATCAGGAAGAGCAGGCTCAACGCAGTGATACCTGGCAGAACGAGGGCGAGTATCCCCGCTACGACGCTGGACAGCCCTCCCAGCAGCACCAGCCACCAGTCTTCGTATTCCTTACGGTGTATTAATGAGCCAACCACGGCAGAGACACCGTCAACCAGTGCGTAGGCACCAAAAAGAAGGACCAACGTCGTCACGGTGATGCCTGGCCACACAGAAGCCAACACGCCAAAGAGCACGGCCGCCAGCCCCTGCAGTAGCAGTACCCACCAGCTTCGTTTCAATAGACTCGCCATTTGTCACCTCCTCGTATAACATGTTTGTCAAGGGGGGGCATCCCAGGGCTACGGACTACGCACTCAGAGTTGGTCAGGCGCCATTCTGAGCCTCCAGGTTGCACCGCAAGGTGATTTCAAGGGTGAGACTGTTGCCTACGCCGAGTGGCACTTCAAGCGCGCATGCTGGTTCCATGCGGCTCAGGTTCGGCGCCGGAGTTCCGATAGCACAAGGCTATTGCCCTCCTCGGTGCCCCAACATACCTGCCGTGTCCGCTCTGGGTGACATCACTCAAAGAAGCAGACTCATGAGTCAGTCGGCTCTGTGCGTAGGTCCCGATATCCACCCCGGTCAGATAGCCCTGCTTGTGATACGTGAGTCCGACGGTCACGAGATGATCGACCGCTTCCACGTTGCCAACAACCTGTCGGGTGCCGAGTCCGCTGTGTAGACCACTGCCCACGTTGCCACACAACTGCACCACACCCGCACGAAAGTCGGCCGGGAAGCAATCGACGTGCTGTGGCTCCCTTTCCATCACATCCTGACCACCTCCTCTGTTTCACCCCTTCGAGTTGAAGTTGGTCGGCTTCAGCCCCCAACTCGTCGCCAACTTCAGAAGAACGCCATCGTGCTGCGACGCCCGAAGAATGGCCCACGCGAAGCCCTTGATGTCACCGCACGCCTTGCGGTTGCGGAACGTACGGCTGCCTGAACGTGCTCACACGTTCCACCAGATCACCCGAAGCTAGTTCTCCCGGTAGATGATCTCGTCGTACAGTTGCTGGACCCTGTTCTTGTGCGCCAGTTCCTCCCCGGCCAGGAAACGGAACAGCTCCTGCGTCGAGCCCTCGGTGATCTGCGTCATCGCCTCGTACAACTGATTCGAGTCCTTCTCCTTCTGCATAGCCACGATCAGCACCTGCTGCAAATCCGCCCCTTCGTCTAGCTTCGCGGGCGCCAGGTAGTCGGCGATCTTGAGGTCCGTGATCTTCCTCTCGGTCCCCCTCGCGACAATCCTTTCCGCGTCGCCCTTCAGAAGGCTCTCCAGCTTGGCCTTGTGCCCCAGCTCCTGGGTTGCCAGTTCGTCCAGCATGCCCTGCGCCACGGGATCCGTGACCATTCCACGTGCCTTGCTATACAGTGCGTGCGCTTCCTCCTCACGCTCTATGGCTTGTCTGATCGCTTCCCCGATGCCAACACCGCCCATGAGTCTCCTCCCCTCTACATGATATGCCCGGACAAACACTTCGCCCCGTACGCAGAGCGCCATCTTCCGGTCTATCGCAGTCCTCTCCAATCGAAATCCGTACTCAACAGCCTATCGACGTAGCCCGAGACGTCCGCCTTCTTCCGCACCAGACGGCTTATGGGCGCCACGTCCGCGGTATCGCCCAGCAGAATGGCACCCACCAGTCGGCCACCCTCCAGCACCAGTTTCGTGTATGTCCGATCCACTGTGCTCCGCAGCTCCTGGTAGCCATCGCCCTCTGGATGCACCAACCCAATGGAAGCGCAATCGATGCCGACCACCTTGAGCGTGCTGGACGGCATCGTCCCCTCGTATACCACGTCCTCGCCCAGCATGTTGTGCGCGGCGGCACGGGCTTGCTCCACCGCAGCGGGCACGATGCCGTAGACTCGACCTTCGAACTCCGCCGCGTCTCCCGCCGCGTAGACATTCACCGCCGTCGTCTGCAGGTGCTCGTCCACCAGCACACCTCTGTTCACGCCCAGTCCGGCATCCTTCGCCAGGGAGATGTTGGAGCGGATGCCAGCAGACACGACGATCAACCCGGCGCCGATTTCCGAGCCGTCCTTCAGCCGCACCCCGGAAACGGATTCCTCACCGACTATGGCTTCGGTCGCCGCGCCCACTTTCACCTCCACGCCCGTCTCCTCGATCAGACTCTTCAGGATCTGTCCTCCCTGGGAGTCGAGCTGTCGAGGAAGGAGATACGGGAACATCTCCAGGACGGTCACTCTCACGCCCAGAGCAGATAGGGCCTTTGCTGCTTCCAGGCCGAGCAGGCCTCCGCCGATCACAACCGCGCTCTCGGACGACCGGGCTTTCTCCTTGATGACCTTCACATCATCCAGGGTGCGGTAGCTGAAGACACCCTCCTTGTCGGCTCCGGGAATCGGAGGAACGAACGGACGACCTCCCGTGGCCAGCAGAATGCGGTCGTAGCCCACCTCTTCGCCGCCATCCAGAGTGATACGACTTCCTTCGGGATCCAGCTCGGTCACGGTTCGGCCCAGATGCACCGTGATCCCGCTCTTCTCGTACCACTCAGTTGGCCGGAAGTACAGCTCATCCAGTGCAATCCGATCCGCCAGGTATTCTTGGAGCCTCGGCCTGGGATAGTAGTGGTACGGCTCCCGTGCGTAGATCTCCACGGAGTTGCCGCTGCCGTCCCTCGAGAGTTCTCTGGCTGCCGTAACGCCGGCCACGCCGTTTCCAACGATCACGAAGCGCATCATCACTCTCCCCTCTCAGCCGCCCGATTGTCGGTCCACGTCATGCCGGCTCCCCACCGAATCGAATCGCCAGACGATCGACGATACGGACCTCGCACGGAGTCACCTGACACCCGTAGGCCAAAGCCTCCACACCATCACGGGCTGCTTTCCTCAAGGCCCGCCCGAAAGGTGGATCTGCCTCATCATTCGGCGCGAAGGCCTTGGCGTCCGCTCTCTGCACCACGAACACGATCGCTGCCCGCTCACCTTGCGCGATGGCTCGTCTCAGTGCCTCGATGTGGCGTTGGCCTCTCGATGTGGGTGCATCGGGAAAGAGGGCTAGGCCCTCTCGCACCAGCGTGACCGACTTGGCTTCCACCAGACACCGCTGCCCCTCACCGCTGAGCGCCAAGTCCAGGCGAACGTCGCCCCACCTGATCTCCCGTCGAATGCCCTCGTAGCCACGGAGAGGCGGGATCCGCCCCTCCCTTACGGCTTCTTCCACCAGAAGATTCGGCAGTCGCGCATCCACAGAGACCAGAACTCCACAGTAGTCCACCAGCACCAAATCGTATCCGGTCTTCCGCGTGGCAGAGACCACCGGTCTCACGTACACGCGCCTTCCCTCGGTGAGCAGCTCCCGCAGGCGACCCGAGTTGGCCAGATGAACGGGGACCGACTCGTGGTCCAGTCGTACTCTCGCGAGAAACCTGTTCACCCTCTGCTCGAAGACTGCCTCTCTCAGACGTTCACCGGGAGTACAGAACCTGACCAATTGGCTTCTCGAGTTCCCACCGCGCAGGACGAGACAAGTGGCCCGCTCCTAGCGTTGATCTCTGATCATCTCTGCGAAGGCTGCGCCGAACTCCTCGCCTCTCCTCAGATCCTCCCCGGAGGGCGCGCCGACGAACTCGAGGGAATCGGTCAGTTCCCACTTGGCGCGTTCGACGATCTTCTCCAAGGCCCTCAGCGAACCGCCGCTCCATCCGTAGCTGCCGAACTTGGCCAGCTTCCTGTCCAGCACACGCTTGGACACGGCCATCTCGATCGCCTGCGCCACCGGAGGAAAGAGTCCGCCCTCGTATGTAGGCGCCCCAACCAGGACGCCCTTCTTGATCCACAGAGAAGGGAGGATGTAGCTCACGTGAGTCCTGGCTGCGTCGAAGATCTCCAGAGGTACGCCCACACGCGACACGCCCTGGGCCACTGCATTCATCATCTTCTCGGTATTGCCGTACATCGAGCCGTAGATGAGCGTAATGCCCGGATCGCCCGCGCCGGACGCATACTGCGCCCAGTCTTCGTACAGTCCGACGATTCGCTCCGGATGCTTTCGCCAGATGAGTCCGTGAGAGGGCGCTATCAATTCCAGAGGGACGTCGGCCAGCTTAGAGATAGCTTTGAGCACCGGCCTACTGAACTTGGCCACGATATTGACGTAGTAGCGCAGGGCCTCCCTTTCATAGAAGCCAAGGTCCTCATACTCGTCATCGAAGACCGCCCCACGCAAAGCTCCGTAGCCTCCAAAGGCATCACAGGAGAACAGCACCCGCTGCGACACCTCGTAGGTCACCATCGTCTCCGGCCAGTGCACGAACGGCGTGTGGACGAACTGTAGCGTCCTCGAGCCCAAGGACAGCGTCTCGCCATCAGCAACCACTTGGACGTTGTCGCTGATGCCATAGAAGGACGCCAGCATGTCTTTGGTCTTCTCAGTACCCAGGACAGTGGCATCCGGGGCTATCCTTCGCAGCGTTCGCAGCACACCGGTGTGGTCCGGCTCCATGTGGTTCAGGACCACGTAGTCTATCTCCGACACCGGCGCGATCTCTGAGATACGGTCGAAGAACTCATCCGTCTTCAGCGCCTTGGCCAGGTCGATGATGGCCTTCTGCTCATCGTCGACCAGGTACGCGTTGTAGGAGACTCCCTCCTCGGCGATGGGCCACAGGCCCTCGAACAGATCGGTGGTTCTGTCGTTGACGCCTACCCAGTAGACCCCAGGCCTGATCTCCACTGCAGGCATTCGCACGCCCTCCCGTCGCTACGCTCATCAATCAAGTCATCCCTGATCCACCCAGAGCCCGCTCGGTCGTCGCGCACCGCCACGCGCACCTCTGACTGCGCACACACCTGACCACGGCCCCTCTACGAGACCACTGTCTCAGACGTAGGGCGATCCCTCACTCGCCCAGTGCGCAGATAGCCCCACCTCGGCGCGGCGAGGCGGCGAGAGGCGCTCGATTCACCCGCCTACCCAGGGGACTCCTCCGTCGCGACCCCCTCACCACTCGTCGGACGACGGCCCTACCCTGCGTCGATCTCACCGGCCAACTCCTCGGCCAGCTCGTCCACTTCCTCTGCGCCTTCCTTCAGCAGATCGTCTTCATCCCCCGTGAGTATCTGGAGCAAGCGCGCAAACTCCCCCGCGTGAACCCGCTCCTCGTTGGCAATGTCAATGAACACCTTCTTGGCCAGTGGATCGTCGGTAGCATCAGCATGGGCCATATACAGGTGGACGGCCTCGTGCTCGGCCGCCAGATCCAGACGCACCGCTCTGATGAGCTCCTCTTTCGTTAGCTTGCGATCTGGCGCTTTCCCACTGAAAGGATTCAGGAATTCCGGCATTCTCAACCTCCTCAGATCACTCTTGCTACACGATAGTCCAAGCCCGCACGACTTCCGGTCCACCGGTGCCCGCTCGTTAGCCAGCATGCCGGAGAGTCTTGCGCGTCCTCCCTCAAGACCCTCTGCCCCACGCGCCACGAGCACCTGGACGGAGTAGGACGGCTTGGCGCCTATCAGACAGTCGCTCACGTCGGAAAGCTTCAGATCAGCCCGATCTCCTTCTTGCTCTCCCACAGGCCATGGATGTTGCAGAAGGCCAAAGCCTGCAACGTCCCCGGCGTGCTGATCTTCACCTGGATACCCACTCGGTGATGAGTGTGGACCGGCCCCACATTTGGCCCCTTGGTGGACTCACCGTGAGCGCTCAGCTCGAAGTGTCCCACCTGATGAGTGAACTTCCCGCCCTCTGGTAGGAAGTAGAGAGAAAGCCAACTGATGTGGTGCTCGGTAGTATTGGGATGAGCGATCTCCTTGCCGATACTGACCGTCACATCGAACAACTCACCCGCTTTGACCCCTTCCGGTGCCTCAATGACGGGCGTGTGCTTCTCCTTCTTCCAGTCGCCCTTCTGGATGCTACTGCTCAGGTCTGCCACCTTCGCCCCTCCTCTTCCGCCAGCCTGCCCCGTGACTCGATCATCGACCTCACCTGCCACTCATCTTTGAGCCCTATGCCTCACCTCCTTCAGGTAGACCTCGCGCCTATTCGGCTCTTCTCTGCAAGCTCGCAGGCATCATCGCTGAGTCGACGAGCCGGAAGGATCGAAAGATCACCGCACGATTAGCACTTCCTTGAGGGTAGCATGGACGTAGGCTTCGAAGCTGGATGTGCGCTCCAGTTGCATTATACAGAATGCCCGTGCCCAAAGCAATACCCCAGGAGCATCAACGCCCGGGCCAGCGCGTTCAGCGAACATCGGGATGAGATCTCGCTCTCTCGTCCCCTAGCTCTCACATGCCAGGCCATTCGCAACGAGCCAGACTCGGCCCGGCGCTGCTGCCCCGCCGTCCTGTGCAGAGACCCAAGAGCGTCTCAACACTCCCCTCCACATAACACCCGCCGGTGGAAGGCGGGCATCCCCCACACCGTTAGAGCTCTTCCTGCTACAGCTTCACGATCCGCAGCGCCATCTCTGCCGTGCTCAGGGGTTTGGCCTTCAGCTTGATCTCTGCGATCTTGCCCAGCTCGTCGATCGCGAAGTGGCTGCGCAGTATGCCCTCGTACTGCCGCCCGTACATCGACTTCTCTCCCCAAGCCCCGTAGGCCTCCGCGACCTCATGATCCGGATCGGAAAGCAGGACGAAGGGCAGATCGTGTTTCTCGCGGAACTTGGCCAGCTTGCTGGGCGAATCGGGACTGATCCCGATTACCTCAGCATCACTGGAATCGATGTCTGGGTAGACGTCTCGAAGCGCACAGGCCTGCTTGGTGCAACCTGGAGTATCGGCCTTGGGGTAGAAGTAAAGAATCACCTTCCTGCCCCTATACTCCGACAGGCTCACCTGCCTGCCATCGTCAGCGATGAGGGTGAAATCTGGTGCCGCCGTACCGTTCTCCAGCATGGTATCCTCCCGGTGCGAATGAACGGGAATCGGCCGGTCAAACGGCCGAGCCCGCATCCCAGCCTGAATCGGGACCACGACCGCCAATGAGACTCATTCTCTACAGATAATTAGACACTGGAATCCTCCTCTTGTCAAGTCTGGCCCCCGGCGCGCTCACCGTCAGCCGCCTCCCCTGGCGCGATCTGTGGTACCGCACAGCGCCTCTCGCTCAGGCATCGGCCGATGAAGGCACTCCGTGCTCGACCTCAGTCTTGCACCAGCCAGTCTGTCGTGCTATAATCGTACGCAGGAGAGGAAACTGCCCGGTCTGTCCTCCGAGCGTTTGAGGGGATGCGTCTGGATCACAGAGCATCGCCCAAGGTCCTCTCTCTCTCTCTCCGGATCCATCAGGAGGCACGACCGCGGTGCCTCGCCAGCCGATTCTGAACACGGTGTCCGCCTGCCTGCTCGGCGGTGAGTCGCATGGAACCGCAATCGATACGACCAACGGAGACTGGACTGTGGAAAGACTGTACGCAGCAGCAGTGGATCAAGGCACCACAGGCACGCGCTTCATGGTGTTCAGCAAAGAGGGCCAGGTTGTCGCTGCATGCTATGCGGAACACGAGCAGATCTATCCCCAGCCAGGATGGGTCGAACACGACCCCATCGAAATCTGGGACAAGACCGGCAGTGTGATCCGCCGTGCACTGACGGAGAGAGACATCACCCCCAGTCAGATCTCAGGTCTGGGCATCACCAACCAGAGAGAGACCACGGTCGTCTGGGACCCCTGCACAGGTGAGCCCTACCACAACGCCGTCGTCTGGCAATGCACCAGGACACGAGACATCTGCCAGCGCCTCATCGACGAAGGCCTCGAATCAACCTTCAGAGCGAAGACGGGACTTCCGGTCGCCACCTACTTCTCAGGCCCCAAGATCAAGTGGCTACTCGACAACGTCGACGGATTGCGAGGGAAGGCTGAGGATGGCAGGGCCATCTTCGGCAACATGGACACGTGGCTCATCTGGTGGCTGACAGGCGGTCCCGACGGAGGCGCGCACGTGACCGACTACACCAACGCCTCCCGTACCATGCTCATGGATCTGCACTCTCTCGAGTGGGACGATGAACTCCTGAATATCCTGGGCATTCCACGGCGAATGCTGCCCACGATTCGTCCCTCCAGCGACGAGCAGACTTGGGGAGAGACCTCCCCCACGGGACCACTGAGTGCCGCCGTGCCGGTGTGCGGGGACCTGGGCGACCAGCAAGCCGCTCTTGTCGGGCAGACGTGCTACGCCCCAGGAGAAGCCAAGAACACCTACGGCACCGGTTCCTTCATGTTGCTCAACACGGGAGACAGGATCATTCCTTCGCCCAGTGGATTGCTCACCACGGTGGCGTACGGTCTGAAGGAGGGCGAAGCCACCTACGCCCTGGAGGGTTCCATTGCTATCACCGGTGCCGCCGTCCAGTGGCTGCGAGACAACCTCGGCCTGATCTCCTGTGCGGCAGAGACCGAGCAGATCGCCCAGAGCGTCGACGACACGGGTGGCATCTACTTCGTGCCGGCCTTCTCCGGCCTCTTCGCGCCCTACTGGGACATGTATGCCCGCGGAGCGATAGTGGGTCTCACGCGTTATGTCCAGAAGGCCCACATCGTGCGAGCGACTCTGGAGAGCATCTGCTACCAGACCCGGGACGTCCTGGAAGCAATGGAGCAGGATTCCGGGGTAACGCTCAAAGCACTCAAGGTTGACGGGGGTGCCGTCAGCAACGACTTCCTGATGCAGCTCCAGGCCGACATCCTGGGGGTGGACGTGATTCGCCCCACAGTGAGCGAGACCACCGCGCTGGGCTCTGCGTACATGGCCGGGCTCGCAACGGGTCTCTGGGAAAGCCTGGAAGATCTCAGATTGAACTGGGGTATCGACAGAGCCTTCGAGCCTCGGTGGAGCGCCGATCGGCGGCGTGACGGCTACCGGGGCTGGGCAAAGGCCGTCGATCGAGCAAGGGGCTGGGTCGACAAGGCATAGCAGGCCCGCGCGTCGGTGCTCTGCCTCGCGCGAAGCGTGATACGGGATCGAGTGTCTGCCCTGCCGAGCCATCAACTACGGCGGGCAGTCTCCGCAGATGGAGCGGTGATGAATCGTAAGTACGATGTGATCATAATCGGAGCGGGAGTGGTGGGTTGCATGATCGCCCGCTTCCTCTCGCGGTATCGTCTGGAGGTCCTGCTCATAGAGAAGGAGTGCGACGTCGGCATGGGAGCCAGTGGTGCCAACACCGCGATAATCCACGCGGGGTATGATCCCGAACCCGGCACTCTCAAGGCCGAGATGAATGTGTCAGGCAACCCGATGTGGGACTCACTGGCTGCCGAGCTGGGCTTCCCCTTCGAGCGCAAGGGCGACTACGTTCTGGCTGTCGGCAGCGACGAACTTCCGAAGCTGGAAGACCTGAGAAGAAGAGGCATCGACAATGGAGTCACAGGCATGTCTCTGCTGTCCGGTGAGGAGATGCGCCGACGTGAGCCGCGCATCAGCTCTGACGTCAGTGGAGCACTGTGGGCCTCGACCGGAGGTGTATGCGACCCCTTCGCCGTTGTGGTGGCCGCCGCCGAGAATGCCATCGCAAATGGCGTGACCGTCTTGACAGAGACAGGCTTCGAGGATTTCGTCCTGGAGCGCGGTCGAGTGGTGGGCTTGGTCACCAATCGGGGCATCTTCTCCTGTGACTGGGCCATCAACGCGGCAGGCATGTACTCCGATGAGGTCATGCAGAAGGCCGGGCTTGACGGATTCCACGTCACCCCTCGCCGCGGAGAGTACTACGTTCTGGATCACAACCGGATCACGATCGACAGCATCCTCTTCCCTGTGCCGTCGGCAGCGGGCAAGGGCATCCTGGTCACGACGACGACGCACGGCAACGTCATGATCGGCCCCAATTCGCACGTCATCGAGGACAAAGAGGATCGATCCGTGACCGCCGACGGTCTGGACGAAGTCTTCCGTGGAGCAGCCAAACTCGTGCCCGGACTGAGTCTGAACGACGTGATTGCCGTCTTCGCCGGTCTCCGTCCCACCGGATCTACCGGTGACTTCATCATCGAAGCGCCCGGCCAGGTGGAGGGATTCATCAATCTTGCCGGAATAGAGTCACCGGGATTCGTCTCCTCCCCGGCGATTGCCGCGCGAGTGATCGAACTCCTGTGTGACGCCGGCTGCCGACTGGAGGAGAAGTCGAGCTGGAACCCCATACGGGTCCCGCGCCCTCGCTTCCGTGACCTCTCCCGTGAGGCGCAGGCCCAATTGATTGAAGCGGATCCCCGCTACGGGCGCATCATCTGCCGCTGCGAGATGGTGACTGAAGGAGAGATCGTGGCCGAGATCCATGCCCCGATTCCGGCCCGCACCTATGACGCCATCAAGCGTCGCACGTGGCTGGGCACGGGTCGCTGCCAGGGAGGTTTCGATACTCCCCGCGTGGCGGAGATCTTGAGTCGCGAGCTTGGCATCTCGCACCTCCAGGTGACCAAGAAGGGAGCCGGCTCGGAAATCCTGTGCCGCCCCACGAAGGACCTCGACACTCCAGGGAGGAACGAATGGTAGCACGCACGGCCGACGTGGTAGTCATCGGCAGCGGACCCGGCGGTTTGGCCGCGGCTGTTGAGGCCAGGAAGAACGGCGCTGAGAACGTGCTGATAGTCGAAAGAGACAGGGAGCTGGGAGGCATTCTGCAGCAATGCATCCACAACGGCTTCGGGCTGGAACTCTTCGGTGAAGACCTGCCCGGGCCCACCTACGCTCAGCGCTTCATCGACCAGATCCCCGAACTGGGCATACACACGTTGCTGGATACCATGGTGCTCGACCTGACACCGGATCGTCGGATCAGCGCTACTAGCAAGTCCCACGGCTACCTCGAAATCGAGGCTCGGTCGGTGGTCCTGGCCATGGGCTGCCGGGAGCGCACACGAGCACAGATCCGGATCCCGGGTACGCGTCCGGCCGGGGTCTACACTGCGGGAACGGCTCAGCGCTTCGTGAACATCGAAGGCTACGTACCCGGAAACCGTTTCGTGATCCTGGGCTCTGGTGATATCGGCATGATCATGGCGCGCCGCCTCACGTTCGAAGGGGCGCGGGTGGAGCGCGTGCTCGAGCTGATGCCCTACCTTACGGGATTGACACGTAACTTCGTTCAGTGCTTGCAGGACTTCGATATACCGCTTCAACTTGGACACACGGTGGCCCGCATCATCGGGAATCAGAGAGTAGAGGCGATCGAAGCGGTGAAGGTAGACGAGAGACGGTGTCCGATCGCAGGAACCGAGGAGATCATCCCGTGTGATACCCTGCTGCTGTCGGTCGGTCTGATCCCTGAGAACGAGATCTCACAGAAGGCAGGCGTTGAGATAGACCCCATCACCAGCGGTCCATACGTCGACGAAAGCTTCCAGACCAGCGTGCCCGGCATCTTCGCTGCAGGCAATGTAGTGCACGTGTACGACCTCGTGGACTGGGTCACTGATGCAGGCTACGCGGCAGGCCGCAGTGCAGCCAGATTCGCAGCGAACGGGACACCGGCGCCCGGCCGTCCGATTCGACTGCTGGCAGGAGACAACGTGCGCTACGTGGTGCCGCAATCGGCGAACTTGGAGAGCCTGACCGATACGCACCTGAAGCTGCAGATGCGGGTGACGAGGCCCATCGAGAGCAAGGTCTGGGTCGAAGCCCGAGACACGAGCGAACTGGTCTTCCGAAGCGGTAGGCGCTACGTCCGACCAGGCGAAATGGTCACCCTGAAGTTGCCCTGCGACAAGCTGCGCGACGTTGCTGCCGGATCCGGGCGACTGACCGTCGGAGTCGTGGAACGATAGAGGAGCTCGAAGATGCCGGAAGAGTCGAGAGAGATGATCTGTATCACCTGCCCCGTTGGGTGCGCCCTGACGGTCACTCACGTCGGACGGCAGGTTACCAAGGTTGAGGGCAACGGCTGCAAGCGCGGCATAGAATACGCAGAGAAGGAACTCTCGGATCCACGACGGATGGTCGCCAGCACCGTGAGGGTCCGCGGTGGCATCCATCCACTGGTCCCGGTCTACACCGCCAGTCCCGTTCCGAAGCACCTGATCTTCGATCTGCTGGCAGAACTCCGCACTCTGGAGCTGGAGGCCCCCATTGCCGCCGGCCAGGTCGTGCTCGCAGATGCGGCGGGCACGGGCATCGGCGTGCTGGCCAGTCGCGACTTGCCCCAGATAGATGCGGCTCGTGGCGGATGACCTGGAGCGGTCAGCCTACACCTCCCTCGTCATCCACTTGCCTTGCCGGAACCGAACCGCCATGGCCAGCAACTGAACCAGGTGGGCAATGCCCATGCCGGACCAGATTCCCACTGGGCCCCAACCCAGCACGTGCCCCAGGCCATACATCAAGGGAAGGCTCACCAGCCAGAGAGAGCCCAGGTTGATCCACATGGGCGAAACGGTATCACCCGCGCTACGCAGGGAAGCCGACAGACAGTAGTCAGCACTGTAGGCGATCTGCGCAAGGGCGAGGAAGCGTAGGCAGCGAACGCTCTCTGCCATCACGTCGACGCTGTCACTGAACAACGCGACGATTCGCCTGTCCAGGATGAGTATGACTACCATCTCCGCCGCGGTAATCATGGCAGCCAGACCCGCTGCCAACCACCCCGCTCGCTTTGCCCTCTCCGGCTTCGCTGCCCCCAGGTTCTGCCCGACCAAGGCCTGAGGAGCGGTCGCCACGCCTCCCGGCAGCGCGAAGCTGAACGCCAACACCTTGGAAGCAATGCTGTACCCCGCCACCACAGCCGCCCCGAACGGTGCCATCACTGCGTAGGCCAGCGTTGCGGCAAGATTCGTCATCAGCCGGGTCACCCCAGTGGGCACGGCCAGTCTCATGACTCGCCCCATCATCACAGAATCCACTCGGAAATCCTGTCGATCCACCTTCACCCGAGCCTTGCCGCTCAGGAAGAAGTAGGCCTGAAGCGCAACGCCAGCAGCGCTTCCCAGCACCTGAGCCAGTGCGGCGCCCCGAATCCCCATGGCCGAAACCGGCCCCCAGCCCAGCACCAGGAGCGGTTCGAGCACCATCAGGCTGACCGAAGCGACCAGATTGGCCAGGAGAGCCTTCTCCGGGCTGCCTGCGCCATACAGCGCCTGATTCATCGAAGGCAGCAGTTCCATGAAGAGCAGCCCGAGGCAAACCACCCTGAACCACTCCACGCCCAGGGACAGCACCTCTCCCCGAGCCCCCACCAGGTGAAGCAGCGGCCTGGCCCACACGTATCCCGCGATACCCAGGAATCCGACGAAACCTGTCACCAGGAAGGCCATTTGCAGGGCGGCTCGGTTGGCCCGGCGATGATCGTTCGCACCAACGTAGCGAGCAACCAGTGCCGACCCGCCCATGGAGACCCCCATGAGCAAGCTGATCATCACCATCCGGAGAGCCATGCCCATGGACGCGGCCGCTAGAGCGTCACTTCCCAGACGCCCCAACCAGTACGCGTCGGCAAGGGAGCTGACACTGACCACTGCGATCGCACCTGTGCCAGGAATTGTCAGACTCAGGATGTGGCGTGTGATGCTACCCTTGGTGTAGTCCTTCCGCACCTGCATGCCCTACCTTCCCGTGGAACCGAAGCCCGCCTTACCCGGCCGTAATCCCTCAGGAGCATCCATCACTCTGTGGAACGTGTCTCGGTCCACCGAGATGGCCCACATCTGCGCAATCCGCTGCCCATGCCGGATGATTCGAGGCCACGGGCAGTAGATCAAGGCAGCCACCTCCTGACCGTTGAACTCCGATTCCACAACCCCGTCGTGCACGATGATCCCGCGCAGGAAGTTCCCACTGCGGCCAGTCACTCGCACGATGCAGTCTTCCGGAATCCGAAGTGCAACGCCGGTGGGCACTCGACCTGTCCCCCAAACCAGCCGCCAACCTCGTCCGGGCAGCCTAGCCTTGAGGTCAAGAGCCACCCCTTCGTGTCTCTCAGGAGCTTGTGCCGCATCCCCCACCAGCCAATACTCGACCATACGAATCACCCTTTCATTCGCCCGGCGGGATCCCCACCGCACATCTCTACTGATAGGCACTCAACACGACAGCTTCGCGATCTGACGTTCCTACCCCACCACAGTGACGCCAAAGCCAACAGAGTGACAACTCCCTGAATGGCAGAAGCGCCCAGACTCGAGTGTCTTCCGGGCGCTTCCTCCCGAACGCCTCTACTGCGAAGCGGTGGATCAGCTACTCCTCCTCAGAAATGGCCTCGTTGGGGCATTCGTCGATACAACTCAGGCAATCGATGCACTCGTCGGCATCGACAACCGCATGGTCGTCCACGATGGAAATGGCCTCCACCGGACAGGTCTCCACGCACGTCCCACATGCGTCGCACTTGCTGATGTCTACCTTGACTGGCATGGCGCCTCCTTGTGAATTGGGAAATCATCTGGCCTCTACGGGCTCAACACCGGCAGTAATCTAGTACGAAGTCACGACCTTGTCAAGTGCGATCTGCCGCCCTTGCATCTCAGTGTCGCCGGGAAACGCCGGCACCGGCAGCTCCACGCCTGCTTCGAAAGCTTCGGTTGCCCTCTTCAATGACCCCCATGGATCACCAGAGGCATCAGCACGCGATGCTCTTGTCCGGCCTTCGGTCGGTTAGCCTCGCCAGGCGTGACCGCCCAGTTTCCTGCCCATTCACCACCGCCATCGATCGTTCTGCTGAAAGACTGATCGTAGCCGGGATTGTGCTCGTAGTACACCGCATCGGCGACGCTGTCGTCGGGTCTCAGCACACGCACCCAGTCATCTTCATCGTTCAGCCCCACCCACGTGTCCCGCTTGAAGAACAGCGCGAAGCCACCTGCTACGATGCTTGTGTGGTACGGGATCACGTACGGACGCGTGCCTCCGTCTGCACGATCATCCAACCTCCACCCTCGCAGATCGACGGTCCGTTCGCCCGCGTTGAACAGCTCTATCCACTCGTCATTCGAATCCGCCGATCCGCTGCCATCCCAGTCCACGTCGCGTGCCGCCGGGAGGAACTCGTTGACGAAGACCCATGCCGGCTCGGGCGTTATCGTCACGGTGGCAGTCACCGGTACAGTGGGGCCCGGGAGAACGGTGCGGGTGGCGGTCTGCGTCTCGCTGGGGGTGAGCGTGACAGAAGGAGTTGGCCAAGGCGTCTCGGTCTGCTCGCCCGTCGCTGTGACGCTCGGAGTCACCGAGGGAGTGGGGGTACCGCTCACGGTTGGGCTGGGTGTTGCTGTGGCCGGACGATTGGGTCCTCCGGGCGACGGTGGGTAGTCCGAGACCCAGAGAGTGCCGCCATCCACGGTCTTGCTGAATGAATGGCCACGCATCGGTGCAGGGTAGCCATAGCTCTCCGCGAGATGTGCTCCCACACACCGCAGACGCAGGGTCCCGCTCCAATCCCCCAGTACCAGCCCCGTCTGGGACCCATAGAGCAACAGGAACCCGTGAGCTGAGATGGTTGCAGTAAGTGTGTAGGGGCTCTGGCCTGCGACTTCCAACTGCCAATCGGTGAGGTCGACGGGTCCGCTTGCGCTGTTGTGGAGCTCGATCCACTCACCCTCACCACTGGCAGGCCAGGGCATGAACTCGTTCAGGCGCACCACCGATGGGCACGTCCCCGCCAGCCGCGGAACGCTGACCCGAAGCGACACTCCATATAGGCGCAGCAACAAAGCCCCGAGAGCGATGGAGAGAAGACGCAACCGTGTCGATCTCATACTGGCACCCCTCCCCGCAGGGTGACAGCCAACGGCGGCACGGATCAGCGAAAGCAGATCCGCCGATAGATCTCCATGATCTTGCGCCCGGCCTGTTCCCACGTATAGCGTTCGGCCACCCTCTCGCGCAGAGCCACTCCCAGGTCTGCTCTGCGAGCGGGATCATCCAACAGCGAGCGGATAGCCACAGCCAGTGATTCGACGCTGCCGGCACGCGCGTAGACTCCCAGGTCACCCAGATACTCGCGACTCACGGGCGTGTCGAACGCCACGGTGGGCAGCTCCATGGCCATGTAGTTCAGTATCTTGCCGCTGCCCTCGGTAGCCGACAGCTTCGGAGCCACGGCGACGTCCCCAACCGCCAGTCGAGACGGTATCTGTTCGTAGCTAACACGGCCAGGCAGCGTGACTCGATCTGCAATGCCCAGATCACGCGCCAGAGCGCGATACCGGCCAACCGATGGGAACCCCATGATCAGGAAATGAACGTCGGAGCGCTCCTGGCAGATGATTCGAGCGGCCCGCAGCAGGTGCCCGGTACCCTGCCACTCGGCCAGCAGCCCCAGATAGACCACTACCTGCGAATCGAGGGGAATGCTCCATCTCATCTTCAGCTCTCGCAGCGCCGCAGGGTCTTGCGCAGGCGACAAGAACTCGGTATTCACGCAATCTGGCACACTCTCCACCAATTCGGGAGAGCATTGGAACTCATCCAGCAGTAATTCGGCGGCGTGACGCGAGCTGGTCATGATCGGGTGAGGGAAGTGATCTATGATCTCCTCGAGCCGTCTCATGGGGCGATAGAAGGGACCATCCGGATTCAGGAAGCGATGATCGATCATCTCACTGGTCATACTACCCTGGAAATCAAAGACCAGCGGTATGCCGAGGAGCTTGCTTATGACGTGGCCGATCAGGGCTCCCTCGTGCAGATGGGCGTGGATCACGTCAAACCTGCGGCCCAGGGCGGTCCGCAGAGAGGTGACAGAAAGCAGGACGGCAAAGGCTATCTTGTGGCGGGAGGATCCCACTTCATAGTCTCTCCTCCAGGGGATACCCATGGTACGCCGGATGTCCAATCCGTCCAGATCGCGTCCGTTGTGGTACGTGCAAATCGTGACTCTGTTGCCCAGTTTCTGAAGGATCTGAGCCTCTTCGAGTATGCGCACGTGGCAGCCGTAGTCGGCGAAGAACGATGTGGGCGCGATCATGAGGACATCATAGCCGATCTTATGTCCAGCGGCCCGCCTGTCGGGCATCGACGATTCTCCCCCCGCAGTATGGAATCAGCTCTTCTTCCGCCACATCTCGATGCGAAAGGCCAGGAGTTCCCTGAAGGCTCGCAGGATCACATCGAGACGAGACCCTGTCTGGCTGCCGGCAGTCCGCGGAAGATGTCTCACGGGGAGTTCTCGAATCGTGTATCCCCTGGCCTTCGCGCGCACCAGGAACTCCGCACTGAAGGTAGCCCCCATCGACCTTACATCGATGTTGTCCATTATCTCGCGTCTGAACAGCTTGAAGGCACAGTCCACATCGCGGGCCGTGTATCCGAACAGGAGATTCGTCAGCCAAGACCAGCCCCAGCCGAACAGTCGGCGATGGAAGGGATCGGCACGCTCGGGGCGGTATCCGATCACCATGTCGACTCCTTCTATCTCCGGCCAGAACTTGTGCAGGTCGGCGAGCTCGAACTGCCGGTCCGCGTCGGTGAAGAAGATCAGATCCTTTGTGGCGGCCCTCAAGCCGCTGTACAGTGCGGCGCCATAGCCTCGATTGACCTCGTGCCCCAGCAAACGCACTTGGGGCCACTCGGCGCTCAAACCACGCACCACTTCCGCCGTACCGTCACGACTACCATCGTCTACCACGATGATCTCGTAGTCGTCGGTCAGAGGCTTCACCGTCTTCATCACCGACGAAACCATCTCGGATATGTTCTCGGCCTCATTGTACGCAGGAAGCACCACGGATAGACTAGTCAACTCTCCCTCCTCGCTCTCTCAGCTCCAGTTCCCCACGACGCCCCCGACCCCTGCCGGCGCCTCTGACGTTCGCCTCGAATCGGCGAACCAGAGCCTGTCACGGAGTACGGCCCGGGACGATCGTGCACCGCCGAGCGCCTCGTCGATTGCCCATGTCTCAGAGCTCGGCACGGTCATCGGCGGAAGCTTCGCGTGCCTGCCGCGAAGCCTGGTCAGTCTGCCCTCAGGAACAGACCGGAGCCTTCTCGATGATTCAGCCCTTACCCCCACGGTCACCCATCAACAGGCTCCGAAAACCTCGCTCGAACGTGGGCCCTTCATCCTCCGCACCCACCTCGCTGCGTGCCCACTCCTCTCTGGCATCCTGAGCAACCTTGAGAGCCTCTCCGAGCTCATCGTGCTCGTGGTTGACGATGAGCCCACGCAGCTCCGACAGCTCGGCCTGAAAGGCGTCGAGCCATCGAACCACACTCTCCGGATTGGCCAGCACCAGCCCTGCGTGCCCTACGGCATCGCCTACTATGGACGCCGTGGCACCGGTGAAGCGGCTCCCGCCAAGCCGGACCCCTTCTCTCCACGCGGCGCTCCCTCGCGATACCCTGAGAAGGGCGGCCGCCACCAAGATCGGCACATGATCAACACCCGCCATTACACCATCGTGCTCCACCGCATCGATGAAGAAGGGGCGTGCTCCGATGCTCCTCACCAGTCCCGAGGCCCATCCGACCGACTCCGGTGACGCGCTGGTCGACGGGCACAGACAGAAGAGGCTGCCCACGAAGAGGTCAGCATCCGGAGACCGCTTGCCGCCACGCAGGATCGGACTGCCTCCAACGAAGTTGACTCCCTCGCCCAAGTTCTCGTCGGCCCACCGGAGCACCGGGGATTTGGCGCTGCACGTGTCCATCACGAGACATCCGGCTCGGAAGTACGGCCCCGCCGCTACCAACGTATCCTTCACCTCGCCGAAAGGAATGGCGAGGATCGTGACATCGGCCTCCTCACAGGCCGATATGAGATTCCAATCCGCTTGATCGACGGCCCCCTCCTTCCGAGCCCGCCGAGCGACAGATTGCTCCCTGTCGTGACCGGTGATCTCGGTGTCTGGATCCGCCTTCTTCAGAGCCAGAGCGATGGAGGTGCCGATGGAGCCCAACCCAACTACCGTGATCCTGATTGTCTCACTCATGCTCCCCTCTCTCAGGCAGTCGTGTCTGCACGCTGCAGCAATGCGAGCCTCTCCGCATCGACACCCTGCCGCTTCGTCTGTTGAACCGGAGTATGGTGGTCGGCGATCAATCCCGCTAGATCAGCTCCGCTACCCACCCCAAGTACCAGCTCTGCACCTCGGGCGGCATGCCGAGCTTGAACGTAGAACGGACGACTCCAAGCCTGGCGGCCCTCTGACGGCAAGTGCTCTGGCCATTCAGCCCAGAACCTATCTAGCAGCACCTTTGCCACTCTGTGCCAAAGCTTGATCCTGCCACCGATCTTTCCCACATCGTGCAGAAGCGCGGCTCTCTCGACCAGTGCGTCACGGCACCCCAATGCATGTACCTTGCGCAAGACTCTCAGACTATGCTGCTGGGCTGCCTTGTCTTGACGGAGAAAGAGCTCGAACTCTGCCCGAGACAAGAGTGCCTCCGCCAGAGACGGGTCGACCAACTGCTTCGAGGCGATCACAGCGTCCAGGAACTGCTTCGCGCGATAGGCGATCCTCAATGCTGCTACCGCCCGGTACCGAAAGCGATAAGGCTGCCCAACGAGATCATAGGACGCATGAGGGCACTGACGATGGAGAAGGGTAGCAGCCAGTCGGCCATGATCAGGAGCATCAGCACCTGGAACCCGTAGACCTCCAGCCGGCTCAGAGTCGCGTACACGCGATAAGCCCAGCCGGTCCTGATGCTATTGACGATCCACAGCAACACGCTGAACCCATCGAGAGGGGGAATCGGGATCAGGTTGAACGCCGCGATAACGAGGTTGGTCCATGCTATCGTCTGGGTAATCACAAGCGGTTGCAGAGTCACACTGGTGAGAGGGATTCCGAGGCGCACTGGCAGTCCGAACACCACGGCCGCCGCCACGTTCGCGATCGGGCCGGCGGCAGCAACGATAGCCATTCCGGCACGACCTTTCTTGCGCAGCAACTGGGGATGATAGACCACCGGCTTGCCCCACCCAATCAGGGGCAGTCCCGCGCGCAGGACCGTCGAGTAAAGTAGATTGATACCCATGAACAGTGAGCCCACCGGATCCAGGTGGGCCAGCGGATTCAGGGTCACCCTGTTGCGCACAGTGTAGTCGCCCAATTGGTAGGCGGCCCAGGCATGACTGAACTCGTGTACGTCGATTGCTACCAGAAGCGCCAAGGCTCCCGCGACGATCCTGAACAACAGGCCAAACAGATCATCCATAGAAACGGTCTCACCTTCTCACCGGGCCGATGACTCAGCCACAGTGCTCAGTATTATAGCACAGGCCCCTCGAAACCCAAAGACAACACCCTCGGCGGGCGCACGCCCTGCATGCTCGATCGAGGCCACCGACCCGTACCGGCTCCGCGATCACCCGAGCGCGCTACGCGATCTCAGTACCAAAACCACTCACCAACGTGAAGCGCCGTGAGGCTACAGCGCCTGGACCTCCGGATCTGGAAGCCCTTCCAGGTCCTCCGTCTGGACACCCGGGCAGGGCTTGAGGGCAAACACCCTCTCGGCGCCTGCCTCGCGTAGGGCCACACCCATCTCTTCCGGTTCGAGGTGAAGGGCGATGATCGTACCACCGTCGCCAGCTCCGGCCAGTTTCGCCCCCATGGCCCCGTGCTCCAGAGCCACCGCTATCAACCGTTCGTTTGACTCACCGGACCCGCCCATGTCACGCTGCAAAGCGTGATTCTGGTTCATCAGTCTCCCGAGTCGCCGCCAGTCCTCCTGGAGAAGGGCCTTCTTGCCCTCCAGTGCGAGGCGACCGATCGAGACATAGGCCTCCCGAACCTTTCGCTCGCCATCCAGCCATCGCTCACGAATGGGCCTGTGAACCGCTCCAGACGAGTGTTGAACTCCCGTGTGCGCGAGCACAAACGGGAGGCGTGGCACGTAGCCCTGCAGCGGCTCGATAGTGGCGTACAACTCGGCCTCCGCCTCGCGGTAGAATTCCTTGTCTTGGAAAGACATGTAGTTCAGACCACCAAAGGTGCACATGTAGGCATCCTGATAGCCGCATACAACGCGAAGGAAGTTGAGCTCGATATACCGCGCCATCTCTGCGAGCTGGTACTTGTGTACCCTCACGCCCTCATGCTCCAGGAGCCCATGAAGCATGGCCACGGTCAGCGCCGTGGAGCCCGCTACCCCTGCCCTTATGGGGATATCGCTGCGATAGCTCACCCGACACCTCAGCTCGGGGCGGTGCAGGTAGGACAGAATCGCTCTACCGATGTCGAACAGGTCACCCCTCAACCTGAGGTCATCCTGGTCCCGGATGACGAATTCCTGTCCCTGCGTTTCCAGCTCCAGTCCATCGGATTCCGCTATCTGCACGTAGGCGCGCTCAGCGATGGAGCAAGACAAGACGCTCCCACCGTACATGTCAGTTGGATTCCCGATAACGCCGGCCCTGCCTGGCGCGGAGCAGATTCGCACGACGGTGACCTCCTGACTACAGCTCGCTTGACTTTCTCTTCAAGTACTGGCGAATGAGGTAGCCATACTTCTCATCGCTCACCGCGAAGTCGATGAAGGCCTTGAAGTAACTCTCGAAGTTGCCGATGTCGTAGCGTCTCTGACCCTGATGGAGTCGCACCGCGCGGACCTTCTCTCCCATCCGGATCAGCAGTCGGATGGAATCTGTGAGCTGAAGCTCTCCGCTCGCGTCGGGATAGGTCCGGCGAATGGCCTCGAATATCTGAGGGCTGAAGACATAGTGCGCTGCGATCGCCCAGTTGCTCGGCGCTGCCTCTCGGCTGGGCTTCTCCACGAGGTCTTCAATCTCCCAGTCCAGTCCGCCCCCCCCGGAGCTACCGGGCTTGACGATGCCATAGCGGTGCACATCCTCAGGGGCTACCTCTTCCACGGCGATGGTGCAGGCAGAGCCATGCTTCTCGTGGCTGGCAATCATGTCGCTGAGGAAGCAGTTGCCGTCAGGCGACTTGATAATCGAGTCGCCCAGCGCCACAACGAAGTCCTCATCACCCACAAAGTCCTCGGCCAGGTGAACGGCATCGGCCAGGCCCTTGGGGATACTCTGGCGAATGTAGAAGAAGCGCGTGCCCGCCTCCAGGTACTTCAACTCATCCAGCAGCGCGTAGCCCCCCCCTGACATCAGAATCTTGGTGAGTTCCTGGTCGCTATCGAAATGGTTCTCTATGGCGCTCTTCTTCCGTCCGGTAACGAACAGGATCTGTTGCAGGCCTGCCTCCTGCAGTTCCTCAACCACGTACTGCACTGCTGGCTTGCGGCCCACAGGCAGCATCTCCTTGGGCTGGGACTTGGTGGCAGGGAGGAGTCGGGTCCCCCACCCAGCAACGGGCACTACTGCCTTGCAAACCTTCCTTGTTTCGGGCATGTCGATCCCTCGCCAAAGGTAGATGGAACCGCTCACAAAGAAGCCTCGACCCGATCGAGCCGGGCTGGGGCAATCCCCATTATAAACGCCGCCCACCCTTCTGTCAATTGACGGGAGTTGCCGCACAATGTATACTGAGGGCCGCACAGTGTCAACGGAGAGAAGAATGATTCCGATCTTCCCGTTCACGGCCATCGTTGGCCAGAACAGAATGAAACGCGCTCTGGTGCTCAATGCGATCAGCCCTCAAATCGGTGGAGTGCTGATCCGCGGAGAGAGGGGCACGGCCAAATCCACGGCAGCCCGAGCATTGGCCTCGCTTCTGCCCGAGATCGAAGTGGTGGAGGGATGTCCGTTCAACTGCGACCCCTCTCAGCCCGAGTCCTTGTGCGATCTCTGCCGTGACCGTCACAGCCAAGGGGAGCGACTCCCCACCGCGCGTCAGCAGACGCGATTCGTGGATCTCCCCGTCAGTGCGACCGAGGATCGCGTCGTCGGCACCCTCGACATCGAGCAGGCGATCAAGCGGGGCGAGCGCCATTTCGAACCGGGCGTGCTCGCGGCAGCCAACCGTGGCCTCCTGTACGTGGACGAGGTCAACCTCCTGGACGATCATGTGGTGGACCTTCTCCTGGACTCAGCGGCCATGGGAGTCAATGTGGTTGAGCGGGAAGGCATTTCGTTCAGCCATCCTTCCCGCTTCATTCTCGTAGGTACCATGAATCCAGAGGAGGGCGAACTTCGTCCACAGCTCCTGGATCGCTTCGCCCTCTGCGTGGAAATCAAGGGTATCGCTGACCGCGAGGCGCGGGTCGAGATCCTGCGCCGCCGGGTACAGTACGAGCGAGACCCTATCGCCTTTCGGGAGGAGTGGCGAACGGCTGAGGAAGCCTTGACTGAGAAGATCGTCCGCGCGAAGCGATTCCTTCCGCGTGTCCGTCACACCAGTGACGATCTCTACGCCATTGCTCAACTGACCACCGAGATGGAAGTTGATGGGCACCGAGGGGACATCGTGATCCTGAAGACGGCCACCGTACATGCCGCCTTCGAAGGACGGGAGACCATCGGCGAAATGGACATCCTGCTGGCAGCAGAACTGGCTCTGCCGCACCGGCTCAAGCGCCGACCACTGCAAGAGGTGGAAACGAAGCTCGAGAGCCTGAGGACACGCCTTCAATCGGCTCAATCCGAACCACGGGAGGGCCCTGCCGCTGACGAAGACGCTAAAAAAAAACTCCCCCTAGACGCTGCCTCTCTCGCTAGTCCACTGCCGGCCGCTGGTGGCACACCGCTGCGTGGTCATCACGTGGATCCCTTGCCCCCATCGCTGATCCGCCAGGCGGACGTGCCCGTCGAGTCGGGGCCCACCTTTCGCCCCAGGAAACTGGAGACTCCTCTCGATCGTCTGGCCAGACACACTGCCGGCAAGCGTAGCTTCACCCATACCAACCGAAAGCGAGGGCGCTACGTCAGTAGCCGTCCGGCAAGACCCGGCGACACTGATGTGGCCTTCGATGCGACTCTACGCGAGGCGGCGCCACACCAGGTCCACCGTGCGCACGAGGGGGTGGCACTCGCCGTCGACGCTCAAGACCTACGAACCAAGGTGCGAGTCCGCCGAGCAGCCAACCTGGTCCTCTTCGTGGTGGACGCCAGTTGGTCCATGGCCGCCGAGAGGCGCATGGTCGCCACCAAGGGAGCGATTCTGTCACTGCTGGTCGATGCGTACCAGAAGCGCGACCAGGTCTCGCTCATCACCTTCCAGAGAGAGTCTGCCAAACTCGTGCTCCCTCCGACTTCCAGCGTGGAGCTGGCCAAGAAGGCCTTGGGGAGAATCCCTGTCGGAGGCAAGACTCCGCTCACCTCTGGACTACTGCTTGCTCACCGTACCATCGTATGCGAGCGTCGCAAGAACCCAGAGGTGATGCCCCTTCTCATCCTGCTCACCGACGGGGCAGGCAACGTCTCACTGATGGGCGAGACACCTGAGAAGGAGGCGCACATGGTGGCCCGCTACATGAAGCAGGACTTCATCCGATCCGTCGTCATCAACACCGAACACGAGTCTCTAGACCGAGGGCTGGCGCAGGGGTTGGCCGACGCGTTGGGCGCGCCGTGCTACACCCTGGTGGAGCTGGGAGCGCAGGAGCTCTACCACACAGTTCGCGGAGAAATGCGGTAGCCATGACACCAACAGAATCCCTATGGACCAACAAGCTCGCCAAGTGGGTCTCTCGAGTCCTGAACCCTCTGGTGGTACTCCCGCCGGTATTGGCCACGGCCTCGTTCCAAACGCCGAACGGCTTCATCGAGAACCTGAAATGGTTCACCGTGACGCTGGTCTTCTCGATCGTGGTGCCGGCTTCCGCGGTGTTGTGGGAGCTGCGGCACGGACGGATAAGCGGCTGGGACATCCCCGATCGCAGACAGCGCATGAGGCCGGCCGTGGTCGGCACGGCGGTTGTGGGCGCGCTGGCTCCTCTGGGCATCATCGTGGCGTTCAACGGCCCGGCGGCCTTGCTCGCCATCTACGCTGCGGGCCTCACCGTGACGATACTCTCGCTGGGTATCACATCGGTCTGGAAGATCAGCCAGCACGCACTGAGCATCGGGTCGGCCACCACCTTCCTGTATGCCGTTCTCGGGACGATGGCTGCCCCGCTTCTGCTGCTCATCCCCCTGGTGTGCTGGGCGCGAGTACGGGCCGGCGCACACACACGATGGCAGGTGATCGCAGGCGCCGCCATGGGGGTAAGCATCACCCCCCTGTACCTGAGGGCTTTCGGGCTCATCTGACATTGAAGTGCGTGGAGGAGAAGACCCATGATCGACGGGGTCAGAGTCAAGAGGCTGCGCGTCGTCCCAGATGAGCGAGGCTACATCATGGAGATGCTACGCTCCGATTGGGCCGAGTTCGAGCGCTTCGGGCAGGTATACACCACCGCCGTGTACCCTGGAGCTGTCAAGGCCTGGCACTATCACCGGGTCCAGACCGATCACTTCGTGTGCCTGCACGGCATGGCCAAAGTAGTGCTGTATGATAGCAGAGAGTACTCCCCGACTCACGAGGAGATAGACGAGTTCTTCATGGGGCACCTGAACCCGATCCTGCTGAAGATACCGCCGGGTGTGATGCACGGACTCAAGGGCATCAGCCCTGACCTCACTCTGGTCGTTAACATTCCCACAGAGCTGTACAACTACGACGAGCCTGACGAGCATCGGCTGCCCGCTCACACCAAACAGATACCCTACAACTGGGATCGGAAGGATGGCTAGACCGCATCCCGAAGGATGTGCGTCAGCGAGTTCGAGCATCGGGCGAGGAAACACCAAGCGAAGGACTGTCGCGGCAGCTCCTGGCTAGTCAGGCCGCGGCACCTGACGCAGTGAGCCACACAGACTGTCTTCTTCATCCGATCTGACCGTACGAAGGTCCAAGACCAACAAGCCTTCGGCAATCCGCGCAACCACCGCCGGATCCGCCTTGCGCAGAGCCAGTGACACGGCGTCTGGGGACGCGCATTCCAGGGTAACCACCCAGGTCGGAAGAGTCTGGCCTGGCAGCGACCCCCCTCCAACGGGCGAACGCCCGGCAGCAACCTTGGCCACCCACCCATCGTGCAGCAGACGGCTAGCGAGCCTCTCGGCCTGCGCCCTGATCTCATCAAGTGGCCTCGAGATCATGCGCCAGACGGGAATCTCTCGAAAGGCCCTCCCCTTGATGTAGTGCAACAAGGTGGCCTGCAGCCCGGCAATGGTTGTCTTGTCGACCCGCAGAGCTCTGGTGAGAGGGAACGCTCGGAGTCGTGCCACCAGGTTCTTGCTCCCTACGACAATCCCGGCCTGGGGCCCTCCCAGCAGCTTGTCGCCGCTGAACGTGACCAGATCCGCCCCTCCGGCAAGGCTCTCCTCAACCGTGGGCTCGTGGACCAGGCCGAAGTCTGCCGTCTCCAGGAGCGTACCGCTCCCAAGATCCTCTACCAGCCGGATACCGTGCCCGCGGGCAAGCTCCGCCATCTCCTGGAGCGACGCGGAGTGAGTGAATCCACTCACCCTGAAGTTGCTCGTATGCACCCGCATCAACAGAGCCGTGCTCTCGTTCAGCGCGCTGGAGTAGTCACGGATGTAGGTACGATTGGTAGTGCCCACCTCCACCAGATGGGCTCCGCTCTGAGCCATCACGTCTGGAATCCGGAATCCCCCACCTATCTCTATGAGATGACCCCGAGAGATGATCACTTCGCGCCCGCGAGCCAGGGCCGAGAGAACCAAGAGGACCGCGCCGGCGTTGTTGTTCACCACCAGGGCAGCTTCCGCGCCCGTGAGCTGGCACAGCAGTAGCTCGGCATGAGTATACCGCGAGCCTCTCTCCCCAACCTCCAGATCGTACTCAAGGTTGGAATAGGAGCGCCCGGCGGATTCCATGGCCTCGAGCGTCGCTTCGCTCAGCGGGGCTCGTCCCAGGTTGGTGTGTAGGATCACACCAGTGGCGTTTATCACGCTCCGGAGCGTAGGCCGAACTCGTTCCCGGATCCGCTCGGCAGACCGCGCTGCAAGCTCATCCATCGATGGACAAGGCCCGCCGGACGCTATCGCAGCCCGAACATCGTCCAGCAGACCGCGAAGGGCACTCACGGTCACTGTGTGGCCGTACTCCTCGGCGAGGGCCTTCACCGCCTCGGTTCTCAGCAGTTTGTCCACGCTCGGCACCTTGCGGAGCTGATCCTGCATGAGGCTTCTCACCCTTCCTCGGAGAATGGGCTCTCCGGGACCTCGGCGCCGGTTACTCCTACCAGGTCTCCGACCGCTAGCCCCAGATTGATGCCCCTGCGTCCCGCGCTGACGACGATGTTTTCGAGTGACAGCGCTCGACGGTCCAGGTACACCGGAAAGCCCCGGCCCGTCAGCGCCAGGGCAGATATCCCCCCTACTCGCAAACCCGTCAACCTCTCGGCTTCCCGCTGCGTGGCCATGCGCAGCTTCTTCTCCCCAACTGCGTGGGCAAGCTTCTTGAGACTTAGCTGACAGCCACCAGGGATAATGGCAAGCAGAGGCTTGCCGTCAGATCGAATGACGACCAGCGTCTTGTACACGCGCTCAAGGGGTACCCCCGTGGATTCTGCCACACCGACTGCGGAGTGAATGCCCGGGGAGAACGCATGTACCTCGTAGGGAATGCCTCGGGCATCCAGTAAGCGCATGGAGTTGGTCTTGGCTGTCACGTGGACTACCTCTGCTACTCACCCAATGCTAGCCCGGGCACCGCATCCAGGTCCCACCCGGCGCGCTCTCCCGCCAAGTACCGGAAGTGCCCCGCCGCAGCAACCATGGCCGCGTTGTCAGTGCACCACCTGGGCGGTGGGAAGCGCACAGGGACCGAGAGTTTCTGCTGCATCTCCTCTCGTAGACGGGAATTGGAAGCCACACCACCGGCCAGAAGCACTACGTGAACCCCGTGTTCCTCGGCAGCCATCTTCGTCTTTCCCACCAGCACATCGACCACGGCAGCCTGGAAGCTGGCCGCCAAATCCTGGGCCGACAGCTCCCTCCTGACTCGGTAGGGTATGGAAGTGACCAGCTTCTTTCTGGGGCCACCCGGGCGTCCCTTCTGCTCGTGACCTTGCACTCTTCGGAGCACCGCTGTCTTCAACCCGCTGAAGCTGAAATCGTAGCTTCCTTTCAACCACGCTCGCGGCAGGTCATACGCATCGGGGTCTCCTTCGAGACTGGCCTTCTCTATTGCCGGCCCACCAGGGTATCCCAGTTCCAGCAATCTGCCGACCTTGTCGAAGGCCTCACCGGCAGCATCATCGATGGTGCGTCCGAGAATCTGGTACGAGCCGTGATCGCGCATCAGCACCAGTTCCGTGTGCCCCCCGGACACGATCAGACCGAGGAGCGGGAAGGTCGGCGGCGAAGGCTCGGGCTGAGCGACCTCGTGTTCTGGCTCGTCCTGAACGGCTTCCGACACCTCCTCGCCGATCAGCCAGTTGGCATAGAGGTGAGCCTCCAGGTGATTCACCCCGATCAACGGCAGACCCTGGCTCAACGAGATCCCCTTTGCCGCATTGACGCCCACCACGAGAGAGCCCGCCAAACCAGGTCCATGCGTCACGGCCACAGCGTCGATGTCCTCCCAAGTCACTTCCGCCGTACCCAGCGTTTCCCGGATGACCGGAACGATGCTGAGCACGTGTTGACGCGAAGCTACCTCCGGGAAGACACCGCCGTACGGACGATGAAGCTCGATCTGCGATGCGACCACGCTCGCCAGCACGCGACGCCCGTCTACGACCACGGCCGCGGCAGTTTCGTCACAGGAGGTCTCGATTCCCAAGATAGTGGTCACGGCTCGCCCCCGAGTCCGGGCATGCTGGTCAAGAGAAGCGAGTTCCCGTTAATCAGGAATAGCCTGCCTCGCTCCTCATCGACGAACAACCCTCGTAGGTGTTCCATCTCCGCTGAGCCTTCCGGCGCCTTGAACTGGCGTAGGAAAGTCCCTCCCTTGTCAAACTGCACCACCCGTTGGTTTCCCGTGTCTGCGATGTAGATGTGCCCGTCATCCATGTCTCCCGCAGCGAAGATGGCCGAAGGGTTCCTGAGCGCCGTGTCCAGACCGGCCATGCCGAAGGGTTTCAGATCGCCCGACAGGAACTTGAGCACCCTGCCGTCGGCCAGCAGCACGTACACGTGCCCATCGATAGCCATATCCACTGCTCCACCGAGATCCACTTGCACCTGCGAGCTGATGTATTCCTCCGGAGGGCTGGCATAGCCTTCCACGCCCGGAACGTACTTCAGCACTCGGTTGGAGACCGGATCCAACAGGTAGAAGTTGCCGCGATACGCGCCGGCAGCTTGCACCTTGCGCCACTCTGCAGCATTTGCCACCGGGAACACTCGTATGCCCGCCCCAGGTGTGTGCTCTAGCAACGAGCCCCCCCTCTCCAGAACAAGAAGGTTGCTGGTCTGTCGCGCTCCTCCCGCGGGCATCCAGAGCATCTCCACTAGATCGTCTACGACGATGTCGCCTATCTGATCCTCTTTCCTGATTAGCAGAGGATCATCGTCAGGGACCAGCCCATCGCCCGTGTCATTCAATCGATAGGCCAAGACCTGGTCGGCACCGCAATCCAGAAGGTACAGGTCTGACCCGCGCACCAGGATTCTGCCCAGCTTCCCCACCTGTTCCGAAGAGCCACTAAGGCGAGCCAAGTTCCAGAAGGTATACAGACGGCTGACCCGATTGATATCGTCCAGATGATCCTGGACTTCCCACCACAGCTCCAACGCCTGCTCATCCTGAGAGTCCAGTTGGAGAGCCTGGTTGACCTGCTCCAGTGCCTCCTTCAGACCCGCTCTCACCATCTCCCTGTCCGGCGCTCCCAGAGCCTCGGTCATTCTCAGCCGGGCTTCGACCAGGTAGTCACCGTGCTGAGATCGACGCGTCTGCTCGTACTGATACCGGGTGACCACCACCAAGATAGCCACCAGAGCAGGGATGAGAAGAGAGATGATGACCAGCGTCCGGATGCTGACCCTCGGACCCTCTTTGGCCGCCTTGGCGCGCGACACCTTCGGGGCAGCACCCGGCTCGGGGAGTACCCGCTTCAGAGTCGCCACGAGGATGCCGCAGGCCTTCACCAAACCTCTCTTGGCCCCCTCCGCCGCCTCTGCAATGGGTACCGACGCCCCGGCAGCATCCTCCTCATCTTCACGATAGTCAGCCACATCCGCGCGCACAACTGGTCCAACGGGCTGGTCCTCGACGTCGAGAGCGGCCTCCTCCGGCTCAACCCCGACCTCGACGGACTCCACGACCCCTTCGGCAAACTCTTGAGTCCCGGCCGATACGCTCACGCGAGGATGTCGAGGGACGCCGACGACGGGTGCTCGGCGGGCAATGCCCGGCTCCTTCGCAATCTCGATCACTATCGCTGATACATCTCCTTCATCCGTGATCTTCTCCAGAGCCCGACCTACATTCTCTGCCCCCTTGTTCGCAAGCGCCTCCGCGATCCGCGCCTGGCCTGCTACCCGCAGCAGAGAGGTGAAAGTGAGCACAACGTGGTCGCCGATCTGCACGCTACTGTGGTGCAGATCCGACTCGATCTCCTTGCCCACGCCCAGCGGCGCCATGTAGGCAGCTGCCGGGTCTCGAGGCGCTTCAGCCTCCAACCAGGGAGAATCACTGGGATAGTGCGACACAGTGCCCTCGTGCACAAGGTAAGTCAGGGCCGGGCCCGCCTGAACGACGAACAGATCCGACTCCCTCAGGACGACACAGTTCATTCCAAGGAAGACTCGGTCACCGTGAGAAGCCTCCTCGTTCACCGCCAGCAAGTGAGCATTGGCTGCGCGAATACCTGTCAGCAGCCCTCCGGTTACGCTCCCCGACGAACGGTAGTAGGCGCCTTCGACGATACGCGCCAACTCTCGACACACAGCGTCGCTATCCGGGCCCGATTGCAGAACCTCCATCAGGACATACAGATTGCCTTTGCGCCGCACGACTCGCGTGCTGCGCTCCGCAATCCGGAGGTTCGCCGGTGGGTCCTGCCATGCTCCCCCGACGATGCTGAAGTAGTCTACCACCGGCCTCATCTTCGCACACATGGGGCATCTCCTTCTCTACTGGCTGATGGCTTCGCTACCATCATCACCAGCGAAGACTGCTCTGGCGTAGCGAGCAAGCGTATCGATTCTCTTGGCGTCAACGTTCTTCGCCTCCAGGTATAGTACCAGCAGCTGGTCAGGAGTCATCTTTTCCACGGATCCTCGATTCCCCAGGCGCATCCTCACCGGCCGATCCACATCCCTGGCGACGGCCGTCACGCGAAATGCGTCTGAGAGCCAGCGTCGAATCTGCCCATCATCCAGAAGCGCCTCCTGCTCGGAGGTAAGATGCACCAGCACCCGCACGATCGCATCCCGGATGTCGCACTCGTCGATAGCCGCCCTGACAGCGGGCATCGGATCGTGCTCTCCGACCGTCACGTCTATCGTGACGAAGGGCCGCGCATCGCTGTCCTGGAAACTCCAACTGGTCTTTCCATCGTTGATCTCGACGAGGATGTAACCCTTCTTCTCCTTCTCCTCGCCGAAGTCCACACGCTCCAGGCTGCCAGAGTAGACCACCGGAGGATCATCACGAAGCACCTGGTGCTTGTGTAGATGCCCCAGGGCGACGTAGTCGAAGGCCGGATCCGCAACCAACCCCAACGGAAACACTATCTCCTGTCCCAGCATTGCGCTGCGCTCGGAACCGAATGTCCCCCCATGCACGGAACCGTGCATGGCCAGTACGGCCGGAACGCTGGAGTCCAGTGCAGCGATCTCCGTCGCCAGCAACTGCGTCAGCTTGTCGACGATGATGGCGTTCACTTCTTCAGGACTCTTGTTCTTGTACTCTTCTCTGGTCAGTAGTTGGCTTCGAGTCACCCAAGGCAGGGCAACGACCTGGACATCCCCCCGGCGCGTCGCGAGTCGCCGGGTGCCAAGCTGCTCGGCAACGTGTACGCCTTCGACTTGAAGGGTGGCGAAGATGTCCAGGCTGGTTGCTCGACCGGGTGTATTCGGCTTATCGTGGTTCCCCGCCAATAGGAATACCTGCACACCCGAGCCTGCCAGGCGTTGGATGCGTCGTGCGAACTCCCTCTGGTAGGTAGGGTTTGGCCTCCTGCTGTTGTAGGCATCTCCGGTGAACAGGACCAGGTCAACATGCCTCTCTATGGCGCACTCCACTACTCGGTCGAGGGCGTGCAGGAAGTCCCCCAACCGCGAGTTCAGCCCCGTCCCCGGATCCAGTCGCCCGTAGTTCTCGACTCCCAGATGCAGGTCAGAGAAGTGCAGTATCTCCACCCTACCCTATTCCCATTCGATAGTCGAAGGCGGCTTGCTACTAATGTCGTACACCACCCGGTTGACGCCAGGAACCTCGTTGACGATACGATTGGAGACACGGGCCAGCAACTCGTGTGGGAGCCTGGCCCAGTCCGCAGTCATGGCGTCCTCGGCGGTCACCGCCCTGACAGCCACCACATTCTCGTAGGTGCGATGATCGCCCATGACACCTACACTCCGCAAGGGAGTGAGCACGGCGAAGAACTGCCACACCTCTCGCTGAAGGCCAGCACCAACGATCTCCTCCCGCACGATCGCGTCTGCCTGCCGCAGTGTCTCGAGGCTCTCCTCCGTGACCTCGCCTATCACACGTACGGCCAGGCCGGGGCCGGGAAACGGCTGCCGGTAGACCGCCTCCTCCGGCAGTCCCAGCTCCAGACCTACCCGGCGCACCTCGTCCTTGAACAGATAGCGAAGGGGTTCAACCAATTGCAGGCTCATGTGCTCGGGCAAGCCGCCAACGTTGTGATGCGTCTTGATGCGAGAGGCCGTCTTGCTTCCCGTGCCTGCGCTCTCGATGACGTCGGGGTACAGCGTGCCCTGAGCCAGGAAGTCTACTTGGCCGAGCTTCCCAGCCTCCTCCTCGAAGATCCGTATGAAGGTACGACCGATGATCTTCCGCTTCTCCTCCGGGTCGACCACACCCCGAAGAGCATCGAGGAACTCGCGGCGTCCATTCACGTGCACGGCGTTGAGACCGAGGTCCCGCCGGAAGAACTCGACGTTGCGCTCGGCTTCCCCCTGCCGCAACAGACCGCTGTCCACGAAGACGGCCGTCAGCCTCTCGCCGATGGCGCGGTGCACCAGCGCCGCCGTGACGGTCGAATCCACGCCACCAGAGACCGCGCAGACGACCCTGCCACTGCCTACCTGTCCCCTGATGGAGGCAATGGCTTCCTCCACAAAGGATCGGGACGACCAGTCGGCGGCGCAGCCACAAACGCCAACCAGGAAGTTGCGAATTATGTCAGCTCCCCGGGGCGTGTGAACCACCTCGGGATGGAACTGGAGACCATACGCCTTGCCGCCCCGGCCTACCATGGCCGCCAATGGGCAGTTTGCCGTGTGGGCCAAGCGTTCAAACCCGGAGGGGAGACGAGTCACACGATCCCCGTGGCTCATCCATACATCGAAGGACGAGGGCATTCCATCGAAGAGAGGCGATCCCTGGTCAGATCGCTCCAACTGGGCCAGACCGAACTCCCTTCGCCCGGCGGGCAACACCTCTCCACCGAGTTGATGAGCCAGCAGCATCATGCCGTAGCAAATGCCCAGGATCGGAAGCCCCGACTCGAGCACGTGATCCGGCAGCAGGCTGGCGTCATCGCCGTATACGCTCTCCGGTCCGCCCGACACGATGAACCCGAGGGGTGAGAGCGCTTCGAGCTGAGAAGCGGACACGTCATGTGGGAGCAATTCGCAGTAGACGTTCTGCTCGCGTACGCGTCGAGCGATCAGATAGCTGTACTGAGACCCGAAATCGAGTATCGCTATGCTCTCGCGGCCGTTGGTCGCGCTCATGGTGCGTCCCCCGATTCGGCGAACCTGATCTGTCCATCGGACATGCTCGTAATCGTGGCCAGGGCTTCAATGGGAACGCCCAACCCCTCCAGGTGTTGCCTTCCACCCTCGAAGCGCTTCTCGATGACCGCCCCGATGCCGACCAATCGTGCGCCAGCCTGACCCACCAGCCTGGCCAGTGCCCCAATGGTCTGGCCTGAGGCGAGGAAGTCGTCCACTATCAGTACACTGTCATCGTGTCCCAGCATCTCCGGCGAGATGAACAGCTCCACCATCCTATTCTTCGTGTGAGATGGGGCAGTCTCCCGGTACACCACATCGGGCATCGTGATTGGCTTGGACTTGCGGGCCCAGACTACCGGTACTCCCAGGGCCAGCCCTGTGGAGAAAGCCGGGGCAATGCCCGAGACCTCGGCCGTGACCACTTTCGTTATGTCGTGACTACCGAAACGCCGCGCCAGCTCCTGGCCGGCCGCCATGGTCAGAGGCGGATCCACCTGATGGTTGATGAAACCATCCACCTTAAGGATGCCGTTGCCCAGGTTCCGCCCCTCCCGCCTGATCCTCACTTTCAGCTCTTCCAATCGCTGTCTCCTTAGTCGAACAGTCTGCCTGACCCAGTCAGCTCAGTCCGTGAGCAAGTCCAGCGTTGGACCAGACCCCTCCCTGCGCCTGCGAACGATCCACAGTATTCGGATTATACTGCTTGTGATGCCTTTTCGCAAGCAGTATGTGCGGGGAGCCTCTCGAGAGTCGACAGGGAATCGCCCATCTAGTCGAAGAGCCCCCCTGTATGGCTACAAGGGGGCTCCCTACCTCCGCGTGATCGGTCCAGATGCAAGAACGCAACCTACACAGTCGATACCCCATCCAGACCCTCGGGCTTCGGCAACTCCATGATATCGAGGATGGTAGGCATCACATCCACCACCGAGAAGCCCGTCCGAGTGAATCGAGCGCCCTGCACGTACAGCATGGCATCGTCGTAGGTATGCATACCCACCAGCTCGTCTCCCTTGAACGTGAGCGCCGGTCGGTTCACAGCCCCCTTCAAGTCAAAGCCACGCAACGGCACCGCAACGAGATCGGCAGCTCGCTCGAAGTGCGGTCCGTGGTAGATCTCCTCTCGGCGAACAACTTTCTCGATCATGGGGTCTCCGCTCTCGGGGTCGCGAAGATCCATGAGGCCGGCAGCCAGTTCATCGCGAAGCTGCTCGTACTCGTCACCGGGCGCGACCGTACCCTCCGGCTCCCGTCCACGCAGGTTGATGAAGACACGGCCGGGATCGAGACTATAGGCCCTCGACTCGGGCGCGAGGTCGGCCACTGATTTGGGCTCCCCGGAGCTGAAACTGAGATATCCGGCATCCCGCAACCAGTTGTTTATGTAGACTTCCTGTCGTAGGGTACAGAATCCGTGGTCGGACATCACGATCAGAGTAGTGTCCTCATCCAACCGCCGACGGACCTCTCCCACCAGACCGTCGATCTGGCGATAGCAGTCGTAGAAGGCCGGCTCGTAGACCGGATCGTGCCTCTCCATGGGCTCCCACAGGAAATGATGCAGCCGATCGGTCTCCATGATGTGACAATGAAGATAATCCCACTGCTCACGATCCATGAACTCAAGCAGAGTCCTTCCCCGACCGGCCAAGGTCTCGCGGAAATCCACCAGGAAGTCATCCTTCGACTTGCGCGCGATCCACGGATCGGTGTCGATGCGATACCCCAGCGTCTTGAGACGAGCGGCCATCTCAGTCGGATAGACCGCCTTGTCCACGTTGGGCGCCAGAAAACCGGCAACAAGGATGCCGTTGACCTCCCGCGGCGGGTACGTCACCGGGACATTCATGACCACCACACGCTTCCCCATCCTACTCAGGTACTCCCAGAGCGTTTCGCTGGTCATGTGCTTGGACGTGGGTATGTAGAGCTTGTAGGTACCCGGCTTCCGGTCCACGAAACCGTATATGCTGTGCCTGGCCGGGTTCACCCCGGTCATCATGCAGGACCAGGCCACCGAGGACACCGTGGGGTACACAGAGTACATCGGGGCATACGTGCCTTCCTTCAAGACGCTCGCCAGGTTGGGGCATACCCCCTCGGCTACCAACCGCGTCACCAGGCTGTGGGGAGTCCCATCAATGCCCAGAAACACGATCCGGCGCTTCTTGGGTTTCGCTTTCCGTTTCCCAAACAGAGCCATCTCTCACCTCGCCAGAACCGCGGGCTCTACATGTATCCCAGAGCCCTCAGCCTGTCTTCTACCATCCCCTTCTCTTCGTCAGAGTAGTCATCGTCCTCATCGCCGGCCGGCACGTAGCCCATCTCTTCGAGTTTGGCGATCACTCGAGCGACACTGGTCTCCGGGGATTCGCCATCAGAGAATATGGTCACCTCCGCATTGAGAGGGGCCTCGTAGGGATCGGAGATGCCGGTGAAGTTCTTGATCTCTCCGGACAGAGCCTTCTTGTAGAGCCCCTTGACGTCGCGCTCTATCAGAGTATCCAGTTCGCACTGGCAGTATACTTCCACGAACTTACCCGTCTTCGCGCGAATCTCGTCACGGATCGCCCGGTACGGCGAGATGGCCGCCCCGATAGCGATCACCTCATTGCGACTGAGCAAGTCGCACACGAAACCGATGCGCCGTATGTTGGTGTCCCGGTCCTCTTTGCTGAATCCGAGACCCTTGCTCAGATTGGTGCGCACTATATCGCCATCCAGGACTTCCACCTTCAAGCCCCGATTGCGCAACTCCTTCTCCACCAATCGCGCCACGGTGGTCTTGCCCGCTCCTGACATACCGGTGAACCACAGCGTGAAGCCAACTTGGTTGCCCATTCTATCCTCCTCTACACACCCGCGGGTTCTTCGATTATCCCTGACTCGCCAGGGGCGTCTGCTCCACCAGACCAGACGCCCTACGCTCCGCGCCCTAGGGCAGTCACGTTCCCGATACCACCTTACCCAACATGTCCGGAGGAACGCGAACGCCCATCGCCGACAACACCGTTGGTGCCACATCCATAATGTGCAGGCCGGATAGCTCTCTGCCGGCCGCCACTCGCGGATCGTACATCACGAACACGCCATTCTGCGCGTGATTTGCGTCATCCGGACCCGTGTCGTTCTCACTGGTGTAGATCGAACCGTGCCCCAAGCTGCCCACTGAACGCCAAGCCAGGCCGCCGAAATAGACGATGAGATCGGGTGCGATGTTGCGCACCTCGCGATAGACCTGCTCCGGTTTCAGTGCGACCGTTCCGATGGGGTTCCCCTGCGGATCGGTGATTGCGGCCAGTTTGTCCACCAGTTCCTGTCTGACCTTTTCGTACTCGTTCTGAGGAATAACCCCCTGAGGCTCCCGTCCCTCAACGTTCAGGAACAGCCTGCCGTAGTAGCCACCCGAGCCCCAGGCCCTGGTCTTGCTCCAGTCGATTTCGAGCTTCTCTATGGGCACCAAGTGACCTGTTGGTGGCTGCTCCTTCAGAACCAAGTAGCCTTCTCGTATGAGCCACTCATTGAAGCAGATCCCTCCCATCATGGGCTGCGCTCCGTGATCCGATACCAGCAGGACCACCGTATCGTCGTCCAGCATGTCCAGGAGCGTGCCTATCTGCTCATCCAGGTACTCATAGTACTCGCGAATGGCGTTTTCGTACTCCGAGCCGGGCCGGTATTTGGGATGCCTGGGATCCATATACTTCCACAGGCCGTGGTGTATTCGGTCCGGTCCCATCTCAACGAACATGAAGAAGTCCCACGGCACCTCTCCGGCCAGGTAGCGCACGACCTCGAAGCGCTGCTTGGTCATCTTGTGGATCTGGTCGAGCAATTCGCTCTTGTTCTCGGTGCGGAAGCCCTGCACGTCCAGCATGTACTCGCCCACCAGCGCCTCGATCTCCTTCTTCAGGGATCGAGGATAGGTGTACTCGCTCTTGGTGCTGGGCGTCAGGAAGCTGGTAATGACGTAGCCATTGGTGGGCTTCGGTGGATAGGTCTGCGGTACTCCAACCAGGACAACCTGCTTGCCCTCCCTCGAAGCGATGTCCCACACTGTGTCCTCTGTTACTGCCTTGGAATTCGCGATGCGCATACGATCGTAGGAGTGATCCGCTCGATTGCGGAAACCGTAGAAGCCAAGTTGGCCAGGATCCTTGCTGGTCATCATGCAGCTCCAGGCCGGCACCGTGATGGGCGGCGTGGTGCTTTCCAGGGGCCCCCAGACGCCCTTGTCCATGAGACGTCGCAGGTTGGGCAGCCTATCGCGCCACTGATGGAACGCCAGCGACGGCTCCAGACAATCCAACCCAATCACCATCACCTTCCTGCCACCGTTCTTGTTCTCGCCGCTGCCAGAGTTCTCCTGCTCCGCGTGGCGCATACCTTCAACCAGGATCTCGCTGACTTCTGGCCGCGTGAACTCGGGTGGCAACGACTCGCCCTTTCTGAGCTTCTCGCGCACCTGCGTTCCGCTGAGGAATACCCAGTTCTCCTTGCCGTGAGGGCAGGTCTTGGCGGTAACCACTTGCCGGCACTTGGTACAGTAGAAGGCGTGCTCGAACCGCAGCGGAGTAACCGCCAATTCGCCATACGCCAGCTCGTCGAAGATCTGTTGAGCATCGTACGTGCCGTAGTACTTCCCCACTCCCGCGTGGTCGCGCCCGACGATGAAGTGTGTGCAGCCGTAGTTCTGCCGGGCGATGGCATGGAAGATCGCCTCGCGAGGACCCGCGTAGCGCATGGCGGCTGGGTAGACACCAAGCAAGACGCGATCGGGAGGATAGTAGTCGCGCAACAGGCTGCGATAGCTGTCAATCCGCACGTCAGCGGGGATATCATCTGCCTTCGTCGCGCCGACCAGAGGATGCAGGAGCAAACCGTCGCAAATCTCCAGAGCGGTCTTCTGGATGTACTCGTGAGCTCGATGAACCGGGTTCCGAGTCTGGAAGGCCACCACGCGGCGCCATCCGCGCTGCGCGAACATCCGCCTGGTCTGCGCCGGGTCGTGGCGCAGCTCAGGGAACTCGATCACCGAAGGCCGGTTGAGCAACCAGATATCGCCCCCCAACAGAACGTCACCCTGGCCGTAGACGCGCTTCACGCCCGGGTGCGCGACTTCGGTGGTGCGATAGACCTTCTCTGCCTCCCGCTCCTTGTCGTAGGCGTACTTCTCCTCCACCCGCATGAGGCCCATGAAGTCGCCGTTGCCCTCCATGAGAGCGATCTCCTGGCCCTCCTGGATCACCGCCGCCTTCTCTTCCGACACGGGCAAGGTCACCGGAATCGACCAGAGCGTGCCGTTGGCGAGATGCATGTTCTCCACTACAGCTTCGTAGTCCGCTCGACAGAGGAACCCGGTCAGCGGGCTGAAGGCCCCCACCGCAATGAGCTCCAGATCGGAAATTCCCACCGCGTTGAGATACACGCGGGTCAGCCCCTTTGCGCGCTCCAGGGCTTCTTCCCTCTCGCGACCGCGTAGCACCCTATCTACCAAAGTACCGCCGTGGGGCGGGATAGCAAACTTGCGCTCCTCAACCATCGAGCAGACACCTCCAAGCCATCGGGAATCACTAAACATTGAAATCCATGACACATCAACTATACTACACTTAGACCACCCTGTCAAAGACGATTCGCCGATCCTTCCGAGGGTTCCCCTATCGACCGGGGAAGCCGGTTCAGTCAGAGGATCGGCGCGCCGCACTTGCTTTCGACTCCCTCTGACAACTCCACGAGGCTGATCGCCGACTTGTGCCGAGCCACCCAATAGTGTAGAATGTGCACCATAATAGGCCCAGACAAGGAGGTTTGCGAGCAGCCATGGCGAATGCAAGGCAGAAGACGCTCATCACCGGCCCGACGTTTGAGGAGATGCTTCATCCCGACAGGATAGACCCTGCCGTCCGTGCGCGGGCCCTGGACATGAGAGAGAAGGACCCTCTCGATCCGATCAACCTGTACAACATCACCTGGAAGAACGAACAAGGCGACATCTACTATGATGTGATTCCGCCGGAACTCACGGGCGTGGAAGCTCCCATTGTGGTACTGTATGCCAAGGACTTTCCCACCGGCAGTCACAAGGTTGGCGCGACCTACTCAGTACTGGTCGAGAAGGAACTCCTGGGTGAGGTGGATCCATCCATACACACATTGATCTGGCCATCCACCGGCAACTACGGCATTGGCGGAGCCTGGGTGGGCTGCCGGATGGAATTCGACAGCGTCGTGATCCTCCCGGAGGACATGAGCCGAGAACGCTTCGACCTGGTCCGCAGCTACGGCGCGCGACTCGTGCTGACACCTGGGTGCGAAAGCAACGTCAAGGAGATCTACGACAAGAGCAAGGAGATCAGGGCGAAGGATCCCGAGCGTGTGCGCATCCTCAATCAGTTCGAGGTGATGGGCAACTACCGCTTTCACTACTACGTGACCGGCAACACCCTGGTCGAACTGGCCGACCTGCTGAAGGCCCAGGGCATCGGAAACGGCAGAATGGCTGCTTTCGTCTCGGCCATGGGCTCGGCGGGAACCATCGCTGCCGGTGACAGACTGAAGCAAGAGTGGCCCGAGCATCGCATCATCGGCCTGGAGCCCATTCAGTGTCCCACGCTATTTCACAACGGCTACGGCGGTCACGATATCCAGGGCATTGGAGACAAGCACGTCACCTGGATCCACAACACCTACAACATGGATGCCATCATGTGCGTCGATGACATCGAGTCGAAGAAGGGACTTCAACTGCTGACTGAGGAACCTGGCTGGAAGACGATGACGGCGCGCTACGGAATCCCCGAGCAAAGCGTGCGACGAATGGCCACGTACTTCGGCATATCGGGCATATGCAACGTGTTGGGGGCCATCAAGACCGCGAAGTTCTACGGCTATGGCAAGGACGACGTGATCGTCACCATCTGTACCGATGCCATCGATCGCTACCACTCGGTCATGGCCAACCTGTCCAAGGTCTACGGCCCGATGGACGAAACCGAGGCCGCAGTCCGCCTGGTCAGCATCTTCCACAAACAGAAGACCGACTGGATCAGGGAAGGCACCGTACGGGCTCACGATTGCTGGCACAACCTGAAGTACTACACCTGGGTCGAACAGCAGGGAAAGATGGTCGAAGAACTGGATGCTCAGAAATCCCCCGAGTGGTGGCACAAGCAACAGGCGGAAGTGGCACACATCGACGAACTGATCCGTGAACAGAGAGCTATCGCGTAGACAGGAGTCCCGTCGTGGCCATCTCTTGCGAAGCAGAGTCAGATGGCAGATGGCCAAGACCAGTCGCGTCGGCGCCAGAAGGGAGAGGATCGAGTATCCCTCGTTCCTCTCCCTTCCTTCTCTACGTTTCCCCTGTGACCGGGTGGGTCATCCTCAGCTCAGCGAGAACACACTCGGCCGGGCAGCGAAGCCCGCTGCGTAACCGAAGGAGGAATGAGTGCCAGATCCTACAACGAGCACCGACATGCTGGAATGGCTTCCATCGCTGGAACTTCGGATCGCGTTCATCATAGTAGCATCGATTCTGATCTACGTTCTTACCACGAGAATCATCCGTCGCACCAATCGTCTGATCATCAAGCGATACCGTGCCACGAGCCCCGACCTGGAGTCGCGAACCAGGACTCTTCACAAGCTCACGCGGATTGCCATCCTCGCGGCCCTCGTGCTACTGGATGTCCGCCTGATCCTGCCACAGCTCGGCAAGGCTCCGGGTCTCGTCGAGGAGTGGTCGGCCAAGCTATCGGGTGTCTCAGTGATCGGCGCCGTCGCGGTGCTGCTCTACTGGGTCTTGGTGATGCTCCTGGGGAGCCTGGAGTATGCCGTAGCGGATGATGATACCGCCAGTACCACTGACCTCGAGCGTCGGACGCAGACGATCTCTGGGGTCCTTCGAAGCAGCGGCCTGGTGGTGATCATCGTGCTGTCTGCGATGATGGCCCTCCAGGTTCTAGGTCTGGACATCGCCCCCATCCTCGCCGGAGCAGGCATCGTGGGCATAGCGGTCGGATTCGGAGCCCAGGCCCTGGTCCAGGACACCATTGCAGGCTTCTTCATCCTACTCGAAGACCAGTTCCGAGTAGGCGAATTCGTCAAGACCGGGGATTTCGGGGGCACAGTTGAGCGCATGTCCCTTCGCTCAACTTGGCTGCGAGCCATCGACGGAGCTTTGCACGTAGTTCCCAACGGCGAGATTCGCATTGTGTCCAATCGTAGCAGGAACTGGGCTCGGGTATTCATCGATGTGCATGTTCCGTACGAGGAGGACATTGACCGCGCCGAAGCATTGCTCAACGGCCTTACAGAGGAGATCACTTCCGAGGAGGGCTATGCCCACCTGGTCAGAGGGCAGGCCTCTGTCCTTTCAATCGCGGAGTTGGCGGAATCATGGGTCACGCTGAAGATCCTGCTCATGACGTCTGCCGGCCAGCAGTGGGCGATCTCGAGGGACCTGCGGAAGCGGATCGTGAGGGCCTTCAACCGCGAAGGGATCCGTTTCGCCTACCCGCAGACGGTGGTCCATGCAGTCAAGGACAGGCCAGACGACGAGGATCTCGCCACCAGCTCCCTGACCTAGGCCAACGGAAGGGTGAAGGTGAACACCGACCCCTTGCCCTCTTGACTCTCAGCCCATACGCTGCCACCGCTCAGCTCGACGTACTCCTTCACGATGGCGAGCCCAAGGCCAAGGCCTTCGTGGGCGCGTGTTGAGACGTTCTCCACCTGAAAGAAGCGAGTGAATATCCTGTCCATCGCCTGCTCGGGGATACCAATGCCGGTGTCGGCAACGGAGACCTGCGCCCACTGCTCGTCCTTCCACGTGACTCGGAGCCGTACCTCCCCGGAAGGCCGGTTGAACCGGATGGCGTTGCTTAGCAGGTTGGAGAACACCCGCCCGATCTTCCGCTGATCCGCGTGAACCAGCACAGGCACATCTGGGTACTCTGCCACAAGAGCTACTTCCTTGGCTTCGGCCGCCGGCCGCATGGCAGTGATGCTGTCCTTCGCCACGGAGCGCAGATCGAATGTCGCCCAATCCGATTCCTCTCCCTGCGCGCTCAAGCGCACTACGTCCAGGAGTTCCTTGATCGCCTCTGCAAGCTTGTCCACGTTGGTCAAGGCGATCCTGAGCATCTCCTGCTGAGTCTCGTTCAGGGGACCAAACGCGCCTGTCAGGGTGCGTTCCACCGCTACCCTCATCGGCGCCAGTGGAGCCTTCAGCTCATGAGTAACCCTGGCGACGAACTCGTCCTTCACCCCCGCCATCTCTCTGAGAGACTGATACGCTTCTCGAGCCTCCTCAGATCGTCGTAGCGTCTCCTCGTACAGGCGCACGGTGCCGATCGCTACTGATGCCTGAGCGCAGAGCAGAGTCAGCAAGTGCTCATCATTCGACCCAAACGCCCGAGCCTCGGAGCTGTCAACGCTCAGCGTGCCCACTCTCTCGCTTCCCAGGACTAGCGGGGCCACCAGCAGCGATCTGAAGGATCGTGTCTCAGGAAAGCTCATGAACCGAGGGTCCTTCCGGACATCAGGACAATTGATCAATCGCCCCTCGGTGACCGCGAGTCCGGCGATCCCCTCGCTGACCTTCATGCTGCCGCTGCCTTCACCGATGGTACCGATCCCTGGTCGACACGACAAGGCTCGAAGGATCAACTCCTCGCCCTCGCTGTCCAGCAGATGAACACCCGCCGCCTTGGCGGCAGGAATCACCTCCGCTGCGACCTGCACTACCAGATCCAGCACATCTGGCAGACTCCAGGTCGTGGTCATAGCCTGGGCGAACTTCAGGAGCGCTCTGCTCTCTGAGAGCTGTGAGCTAATGTCCGAGGACATGCGGGCGTTCTCCAACGCGATCGCGGCGTGTGCGGCGAACAGGCCCAGCATCGCAACATCGTCATCCCCGAAGGTCCGCCCTTTGGCATCGTCCACCAGATCCAGCACTCCCAGGATGCTATCACCCCATATGAGGGGAATCGCCGCCACAGCGCTGAAGTCGCCCTTCATGTGCCCTTCGCTTCCCAGGGGGTGGAGGTCGTGGCCCGCCATTACGAGCGGCTCACCCGTTGCCGTGACCCGCCCCAGCGGCCCCTCTCCCCCAGGAAACACTTCGCCGGAGCAAGCTTCCAGAAGTCCACAGCTGACAACCGATTCCAGCTCCTCCGTCTCAGGATGATAGAGATGCAGAGCGCCTCCCTTGGCTCGCAGCAGCTTCGTTGCTCGCTCGACGATGGCCAGCAGGACATCGGCGAGATCGAGTCTGGTGACCAGCTCCGCGGTCGTCTCCTGAATCGCCGTGAAGCGAGCCAGCCGTTGCCGATTCTCCTCATGCAGGCAGACGTTCTCGATGACGATCCCGATCTGGTTGCCGATTGCCTGCAGGAAGTCCAGAGTATCGGCGTCGAACTGAAGCGACTCGCCCGACGCGAGATTCATGGTTCCAAACACGCCGCTCTTGCCCAACAGAGGTGTGCACACCAACGTCTGAAACTGGCCTGCCCGAATGGCACCGAACGCTACTCTCGCGTCACTTGCCACATCCTCCGAGATCTGGGTCTTCCCACTGCTGATGGCTTGCCCTATCAGACCTTCCGTGACCGCGACCGGGGGAACGCTGAAGAGCAGGTCGCTGCCCGGTCCCTGGGCGACGCGCACGTGGCCGAGTCCGTCTTGCTGCACCATCAACAGCGTGCCGGCATCCAAGTCGCAGAGCCCCAGTACAGTTGCCAGCGCCTGTCTCAGCGCCTCGTCCAGATCCATCTCGCCGACGGAGAGCGCTACGGTTCTCATCGCACGCAACCGGGCCTGGCTTCTCTCGGAGCATCCGTGGAGGTTCGCTCTCTCGATCTCCCCGTAGAGACGGACTCCCACCGCCTCCAACAGTGGCAACTCACCATCATCCCACGCACGCTCTTCTCGACAGCCAATGAGAAGCACGCCGGCCAGATGATCACCCAGTCTGAGAGGAATCAATGGCATCGAGGAAAGCCCCGCGCCAGGAGGTATGCCGCCGGGTGCGGCCTCCATGAGCAGTGGTTTGGTGGATACAGTGGCCGTCGCGAGCGCGAGGAGATTGGGGGTGGCAAGAGCTGCGACGGACTCAGAGGATAGCCCAAAACGAGCCACGAGGCGCAAGAGCCCGGTCGAACGATCCGTTGCGTACAGAGCCGCGCCGTCCACGCTCAGCAACCGCACCATCTTCGACAAGACGTCATGGCCCAGTCGATCCAGGTCCGGAACGGGGCCCACACAGTCTTCGATCGCGCGCAGGATTCTTAGGTAGCGCTCCTGACGATCATGGCAAACGGGTGTCATCTCTCCATCAGGCTCAGCTCCCCGGTAGGCATGCCCTGTCTGTGTCACGAGCACACTCCGTCGGATCCAGCAGCCCGTCCAGCGCTGCACAAGCACGGATGATGAGTCTCAAAGGCCAGACCCTCATCGGAAGTGGTCCAGGAGCCTTCGGACGAAGACCGATACTCTGGCCCAGAACCCAAGCGTCGGCGGTCAACCCACCTGCAGCCGTGTCGGTGCCCTACGCACCCTGATCGTAGACCAGGCCTGATAGCAGTCCAGGCCTGATCTACAATCAGACCCGAACCAGGATCAGGCGAAGAAAGGCTTCAGCACATCTTCCAGAATCGGTTCTCCGACCTCCTGGAGCTCATAGCGCACTCGCTGTGCGGGATGATCGATCCGCAACACTCGACGCAGATCGATGGGCGTTGCCACGATGACCAGATCGCAAGGGGTCCCGTTGATCGTCTCCTCCAGCTCTTTCACCTGTTGCTGGCCGTAGCCCATAGCCGGGAGCAGTGGACCGGTCTGAGGATACTTGCCGAACGTCTCTCTGATCGAGCCGACCGCGTAGGGCCGCGGATCAACCGTCTCGGCCGCTCCGAATCGTTTGGCCGCCACAATGCCCGCCCCGTAGCTCATCTCTCCATGAGTGAGCGTGGGGCCATCTTCGACGACGAGCACTCGCTTGCCTTTGATAGCTCTATGATCCTCAACGAAGATGGGAGAGGCCGCCTCAATGATCGTAGCCTCGGGATTGGTGGCCGCGACGTTCTGCCGCACCTTGGCGATATCTGCCAAATCAGCAGTGTCGATCTTGTTGATGACCACCACATCGGCCAGGCGCAGATTCGCCTCACCGGGGTAGTAGGCCAGCTCGTGCCCAGCTCTGTGCGGGTCAGCGACTACGATATACAGATCCGTTTGGTAGAAGGACAGGTCATTGTTGCCCCCGTCCCAGACCACGATATCGGCCTCTTGCTCTGCCTGCCTGAGGATGCGTTCGTAGTCCACGCCGGCATAGACCACCACGCCTCGATCGATGTGCGGCTCATACTCCTCTCGTTCCTCGATCGTGCAGTCGTGCCGATCCATGTCCTCGTAGGTGGCGAAGCGCTGACAGGCCATCCGGACCAGGTCGCCATAGGGCATTGGATGGCGCACCACCACGACCCTCTTGCCGTGAGCTCGAAGAATGTCGCAGACACGTCGAGTGGTCTGGCTCTTGCCACACCCTGTACGGACTGCGCCCACCGAGATCACAGGCACCTGCGCCTTCAGCATCGTAGACCGCGTACCCATGAGTCGGAAGTCAGCACCTGCCGCCGTCACCAGCGAGGCCTTGTGCATGACGTACTCGTGCGGAACGTCGCTGTACGCGAAGACCACCTGATCTACCTCATGATCGACGATCAGTTTGGGGAGGTCCTCCTCGGCGAAGATCGGCACCCCCTGGGGGTACAGCTCCCCGGCCAGCTCCGGCGGATACGTGCGTCCCTCGATATTCGGTATCTGTGTGGCCGTGAAGGCGATCACGTCGTACGCGGGGTTGTCACGAAAATGCACGTTGAAGTTATGGAAATCTCTTCCCGCCGCTCCCATGATTACGATCCTGCTGCTCTTCATCGAGCTTGCCCTCTCCTCTCTGCGATTCCTCCGCTGGGGCCCTCAATCGGCGACCAACGGACTGGCGACCTCATACATCTCTCGCGATGAGCACGCCTGCGCCAATACACGCCAATCGCGTACTCACCGGATCAGAACGGGAACCCACAATCAGCGGAACTTTGGCCCCCATCACAACGCCCGCCATCACGCCCCCGGCGAAGTAGGTGATGCCCTTGGCCATGATGTTGCCCGACTCCACATCGGGCGCCACCAGCACATCGGCCCGTCCGGCCACAGGACCATTCAACCCCCTGCTGGACGCCGCCCTGGCATCCACGGCAACGTCCAGAGTGAAGGGCCCATCCACCCGCGCCCCAGCATCCTGCCAGCGTGAACGCATCGCCACCAACTGAGCGATACCCATGGTTACGGGGACCCTTGCGGCGACGGAGTTCACTGCCGCCAGCAGTGCGACCTTCGGAACAGCCAGACCTAGTCGCTGAGCGACCTCGATGCCGTTCTCGATGATCTCGATCTTCTGCTCGAGACTGGGGCGAAGGACAACGCCGCCATCGGTGATGAGAAGGAGACGCTCAAAACTGGGGATCTGAAACACGCCAACGTGGGAGATGGTGCGGTCGGTACGGAGACCAGCGCTCCTGGCCAGGGCGGCCTTGAGGAACGTGCTGGTCTTCATCTGCCCTTTGACGGCCACCTTGGCCTCTCCGGCCGCCGCGAGACTCATGGCTTCACGAGCCGCCAGACGGTCGTCAGGGCAATCCATGACTCTGAAACCGGAGAGGTCCAACCCTTGATCCGAGGCTACTCGCTCGATCAGCTCGCGATCGCCAACCAGCACGCTATCCGCGATGATGCCGGCCTCCCGCGCCCGGGCGGCTGCCACCAGACTCTCCGCGCCGTTGGCGGCAGCGACGGCGACCGGTGCCGGTCCCTTCCTGCGAGCCTCTGCCAGCATCCCCTCAAAGCTCGTGGCGGACCCAGTCATAGCACCCGCATCCCCCATGGCCGGTATCACGGCGACACCGATGCCCGGCTACCGCGCCCTTGCGGATACATTGCCCCATCTCCAATCAGTCGTGGCCGGAAAGAAAACCGCTAGAAGGACTTCGCCCCAGAAGACGAGTCGGTTGCACTCCACCCTGTATGACTTCCCAAGGTCCCTGATCATCGATGAAGGAGCCACCCACTAGGATGCTGCGCCAGGCTGCGAAACACCATCCCCGGCTATCCCTTTCTCCCTCACCAGCGTTCCCAGCACTCCATTAACGAAACGGCGCGAGCTATCACCCCCAAACAACTTCGCCAGCTCGACAGCTTCGTTTATCGCCACTTTGAGCGGAGTGCTTCCGTCTATGATGATCTCGTATATGGCAATCCTAAGAGCATTGCGAGACACAGGCGCTATCTGGTCCACCGGCCAATCAGGAGCCACGCGACAAATGATCTCGTCCAACTGAGCCTGGTGTCCTAGCACTCCAGACACCAAAGACTCAGCGAAACCCGCTTCTCGAGGCGGAAGCGGGTTCTCGATCAGCCGCGCCTGTAGACTTGCTTCGGGATCATGTCCGGTGAGATCGATCTCGAAGAGAGCCTGTAGCGCAGCAACGCGAGCGCGCCGCCTCATCTTCACAGTCGCACTACTCCCAGCTACCCCTCGGGGTCATCCTGTGCAACATCTTGGATGTGGACATTGACTTCCCGAACGGGCATACCTACCATGTCAACGATGGATCGGGTCACCTCGGACTGGATCTTCCTGCCAAGAGTGAGCATGTTGACGCTCGGCTCGACAGTCACATAGAGGTCTATAGCAACCGATTCATCGGACACTTCTACCCGGACGCCCTCGCCCCCGCCTCTTCCACCAAGCAGACGGTTCACACTGGCCCTGGGCTCGGGTGCCATGCGCACTACCCCGTCCACTGACAGGGCGGTGAGTCGCGCGACAGTTGCAAGTACTCCTGGCGAGATCCTTACGGTGCCCATCTTCTTGCTCACCACCCACGACCTCCTACACAACGCAGAGAAGCTACGACAGACCGACCGTAGCTATACGCCAAAGCAGGCCGTGGCAATCCGACCGACATCCACAGCCTGACATGACAGTCACTGGCATCTCCAGCGCGCTATTCCCGCGATTTCGCTGCCACAACTTCGATCCCCTTGTAGCTGCCGCAGGTAGGACACACGTGATGCGGGCGCCGCAACGTGTGACACTGCGGACACGGCACCAGGTTCTTGGCCTTGAGAGCCAGGTGACTGCGACGGCGATCCCTTCTACCCCTGAATACTTTTCTCTTAGGCAGAGCCATCAGGGACACCTCCTTTCCAACTCGACTACTTCGTCAACAACTATCTTTCAGAGCAATTCCTCTAGCGCGGCCAGACGAGGATCCCCGATGATGGTATTCGAGCATCCACACTGCCCTAGATTCAGATTCTGCCCGCACTCCGGACAGAGGCCCGCGCAGTCTGCTCTGCAGGGCCCACCCGTGCTCTGTGCGATGACCAGATACTGGCGTACCGATTCTGACAGATCAAGTAGATGGTGTTCATCTATGATCAGCGCCGGATCCACATCCTCGCCGATCGGTACGCTCGCGCCACTGTTGATGTCTACGACCGAGACGAACTCCTCCTCAAGCTCGATCCTCACCTCTTGCGAGTACGGCTCGAGGCATCGCGGGCAGACCATCCGTACAACAGTGCTCACTAGCCCGCTTGCAAGCACCCCCCTGATTGTCCTGGTGAGGAGTACACGTCCCGTCAGCGGAGCCAGAATCTCCAAGCCGTCATCACTATCGTCGATTTCCTCATTCAGCTCATAGCGACGGCTTGATCCGGTCGACCCCTTCAAGAGCTGAGCAACGTTGAAAACCATTCCGTATGAGGCCTTCTCGCCTGTTCGGTCACTTCATCGACCCCATTATAGGCGAGGGGTCAGTTCGTGTCAAAAGAACGCAACGGCAGACCACGCCAGACGGCCACCCCGTCAGACCCACGAGTCCACGCCAACCAGCCCACCACCCAGCGGCACTCACAGCGGCGTCGAGTAGCATCGGCGCCCTGGATTCCCTTGCGCCGGGCTGGTTGGGGTGGCCTCAGTCGTCCGAGTCAGATACGCTCGATCGACTCTGGTCAGCATCCGTCCCAGAGAACCGACTCCGCCGCCGCTCTAGCGAAGCGAGGCCATTGTAGACCGTGTTCTGCATGGAATCGAGATGCTCGGCCAGCTCGCGCAGAACCTGCGCCGCGTAGTCATCGGCTCCAGCACAGACCTCCTGTGCACCCGTTCGAGCCTCCTCGATCATGCGCCCCGCCTGCTCCTCAGCGGCCGTGCGGATCTCATGCTCTGCCGTCAGCCGAGCGGCGTCTTCGCGCGCTTCAGAGAGTATCCGGGCAACCTCCTCGCGCGCCTGAGCAATCTGCTTCTCCTTGTCCCGTAGAAGATGCCTGGCTTCCTTGATCTCCTCGGGGATGGACACATTCATCTGATCGATGATGTTCGGCAGCAGCTCGCCGTCGACTATGACCTTGCTGGAGAAAGGAATGCGGGTTCCCTGACTCAGCAACTCTTCCAGGCGATCCACCAAGTAGAGGATGTCGATTTCAGCTACCTCCTTTCAGCGAACCCAAGGGAAACGATCTCCCCGACGCTCGAACAGACCCTCAGTCCCGTAGCGACACCAGCCTGACTTCGGGCTCCTCACCCGCTCGCTGCAGCCGCTCTTCCAGCGCCTGCCTGACGGACTGTGGCGCCATCCGGTCCACGCATCCTCCAGCCATGGCCACTTCTTTGACGATGCTGGAACTGACGAATGCGTATTCGAGACTGGTCATCAGACACACCATATCTATGTGAGGAGCAAGCTTGCGGTTTGTCAGAGCCATCTGATACTCTAGCTCGAAGTCAGAGATCACCCTGAGACCTCGTACGATGAACTTGGCCCCAACTCGCGTGGCGTAGTCTACCGTCAGTCCATCGTAGCCCTCGACCTCCACGTTTTCCAGATGCGCAACCGCCTCCCGCACCATGGCGACCCGCTCCTGAGTTGGAAACAGCAACGCCTTGAGCGGGCGGCTGTAGACGGCGATCAACAGCCGATCGAACAGCGCAGCAGCTCTCTCAGCAATGTCTATGTGCCCGTAATGAACCGGGTCGAATGTGCCCGGGTAGACCGCTACCGCCATCGTACGCCTCGCCTCACTAGCTAGGATCTCCCTGCCCCTCCCAGAATACTGCAACCCGTTCGGCCAGCAGGGCATGCTCGGGACGCTCGAGGTCCGGATCGCGTTCGAAGAGCTCCATCGCGTGTTCGCGGGCATCCTCGAGTATGCGCGTATCGCTCAACCGCGCAACCCTCAGACCAGGAAGCCCGCTCTGTTGAGTGCCGAAGAATTCCCCTGGCCCTCGCATCTTAAGGTCTTCTTCCGCCAACCTGAAACCATCGCGCGTCTCTTCCATTAGCCGAAGACGTCGTTCACCCTCAGCGCTGGGAGAGTCGGCCAGCAGCAGACAGTACGACTGTGCCTCTCCTCGGCCAACGCGGCCCCTGAACTGATGAAGCTGAGCCAGACCGAAGCGATTGGCCCCCTCCACCAGCAACACCGTAGCGTTCGGAACGTCGATCCCGACCTCGACTACGGCCGTCGATACGAGGATCTCGTACTCTCCCCGGTGGAAGGCATCCATGACAGCGTGTTTGTCTTCAGCCCTCATCCGCCCGTGCAACAGGCCCAAATGGAGATTGGGGAAGATCGTCCTCTGCAGACGTTGGTGTTCCTCCACCGCAGCACGGGCTTCGATCTTGTCTGAGCGCTCAACCAACGGACAGATGACGAAGGCCTGCCCGCCTTGCTCGACCTGCGAACGCACGAACTCATACGCCCGCTCACGCTCCAGGGGCGGAACCCAGCGTGTTTCGACCGGTTTGCGATGAGGCGGCATCTCGTCCAGCACTGTGATGTCCAGGTCACCGTAGACGGTCAACGCCAGCGTACGTGGAATGGGCGTTGCACTCATGACCAGCACATGGGGGTTGGCAGTCTCGCCCCCCTTGTGCCGCAAGGCAGCTCGTTGTAGAACCCCGAAGCGGTGCTGCTCGTCAATGACGGCCAATCCAAGGTTCTTGAATCCCACGCTCTCTTGGATCAGAGCGTGAGTGCCCACAGCGATGCCGACACCTCCCTCCGCCAGAGCTTCACGTACTTGCTCCTTGTCGGCGGACGAGGCACTACCCGTCAGCAACTCGATCCGAATACCCGACAGCATGGAAGCAATGTCACCTGTCGAGTGCTCCCGCATTGCTTCCAGAATGCTACAGAACTGCCTGTAGTGCTGTTCGGCCAGAATCTCCGTCGGTGCCATGATGGCGGCCTGGAAACCATTACCGATGGCCGTGAGGATGGCGGCAAGGGCGACCACCGTCTTTCCGGACCCAACATCCCCTTGAAGCAAGCGACTCATGGGGGACGGTTTCCCGAGGTCTTCATGGATCTCGCGTACCGCCCTCCGCTGAGCTTCGGTTAGCTCAAAAGGCAGAGTGGCCATCAATCGATCCAGCAAGGCTTGATCAGTGCGCAGCGGGTAGCCATTCTGTTCCTGCCATTCCTTCCTCTGCCGCAGCACGCCGAGCTGGATCAGGAAGAACTCCTCGAAGCACAACCGCTGGCGAGCCTTCTCCAGCAACTCGCCACTATCGGGGAAGTGGATCTGGTTCAAGGCCATGGGCAGGTTCAAGAGACCCGCTCTCTGTCTCAGACTGGCCGGGAACGGGTCGACCAATCGCGGAGTCCACTGCTCCAGAGTGGTCTTGACCAGTCTTCTCAGCCAGCGCGCTCCGATTCCCTCCGTGAGGGGGTACACCGGGACTATTCGCCCTGTGTGGATCGTCTCCCGATCCAAGGGTTCCCACTGGGGAGACTCCAACACCAGTCGTCCCAGGAACTCGCCTACCTTCCCACTGAGCACGATCTCCCGTCCGGTCCGCAGCCGCTTCTGAAGATACGGCTGGTTGAACCAGGTGGCCTGGATAGCGCCTGTACCGTCGCTGATCAAGGACGTCGTAATCGGCAGGCCAGAACGACTGACGCGGTTTCGGGTCTCCTCCACTCGCCCCGTGACTGTCACTTCCTCGCCGTAGACCAGCCGGCTGATCGTCTTGAGAGCACTGAAGTCATCGTACCTTCTGGGTACCAGGAACAGCAGATCGGCGACCGTCCTTACACCCAGTCGCTCCAGCTTTCGGGAGTAGGCGGTGCTGACGCCCTTCAGCACTGAGACCTCCGAATCGAGAGACACCACTGCATCCCGCGGCGAAGCGCCACCCTTCCGAGACTGCGCCTCTCTCTTGCCGGGCTCGGCCTCTTCCCTCCGGGAAGCCGCCTTGGACGCGGTTGCCCCTTGCTCCTGGCCCAGAGCCTGCAGTACTTCCTCCACGTTGCTCAGCCTGGTAGAGTGATCCTTGGCCCCGTAGTCCTTCAGCTTCTCGACAACCATCCCGATCAGCTCGAGGTCGCCACCCTCACTCGATTCCTTCACGGCTTCCTGCTCCCAGAACGTCAGGAACCTATCGAGGCCGCCCATGACGGCCCGATTCTCACAGCCCTGCTCTCGCTCGAGCTGAATTATCTTCTGCAGCTTCTCCAGCACAGATGGCATAGTGACAACAAGCCTCGCAGTCTTACTCGCCCTCGAACACGATCACGCCGATGCTGTCTGGGCCAACGTGCGTGGCCAGGGCGGGACCGTAAGTCTTCAGCTCGATACCCTTGTCCGGAAAGACCTCGTTGAGGCGCATCAACAACTCCTGTACGTCCAGTGAAGGTCTTCCCTGCATCACGGTCATGCTCTGAATGCGAGGGAATTCCGTCACGAATTCCAGGAGACGATCGACGCCTCTGCCGCGACTCCTGACCATCTGCAGCGGTGTGATCTCACCATCCTCCAGCACCAGCACCGGCCGAGTGCTCAGGACACTTCCTATCAACGCGCGAGCCCTCCCAATGCGACCGCCTCGTCGGAGGTGCTCCAACGTGGTGACGAATAGCACGACGTACACCTTTGGGATCAGTCCGCGGACGTGTCGTACCACCTCATGGATGTCATCCCCGGCAGCGCTGCGCTTGGCAGCTTCCACAACCAGAAGGCCCTCCGCCCACGAGGCCTGCTGCGAATCGACGGTGATGATTCGCTTGGCCCCCAGGAAGTGTGCGGCTCCCCGATCAGCCATCTCCAACGTTCGACTCAGCTTCGAGGAAATATGAATGGAGATGATATCGTCGGTCTCTCGTCCCAGTCGGTCATAACACTTGCGGAAGTCACCGGCAGTGGGAGGCGCGGTTATCGGCAGAATGGACCCTCCCGTCAGCCGCCTGTAGAACTCCTCCCTATCGATGTCCACGCCGTCACGGTAGGTCTCGTCTCCGAAGCGGACGTACGCCGGAACCACCGTGATTCCCAGCTCACGCACCAACTCGGGAGGGATTTCTGCAGTACTATCGGTCACAACGCGCACCCGGCTCATGGCAACTGCCTCCAGCCTACTCCACAGAGATGATGTAGTGGTAGTGGGGCTGACCTCCATCCAGTACTTCCACTTCCTGACCGGGGCAACTGGCTCGGATCCTCTGTGCCAGCCTATCAGCGTCCGACGAGGTCATATCGTCACCGTAGTACAGGGTGATGATCTCGTACTCGTCAAGATCGAGTTTCTCGAGCACAGTATCCACAACTCCCTCGACGCCATCCGCGGAGGCCACGAGAGTGCCGTTCAGCAGTCCGATGAACTCGCCCTCATTCACCTGCATGCCGTCGAGGACCGCACCACGAACTGCCGATGTGATCTCAATCGTCTGAACGTCGCCTGCAGCCCTCGTCATCTGCTCTGCGTTGGCCTCCACGTCGATCTGGTAGTTGAAAGCGAGAAGTGCCCCGATCCCCTGTGGGACCGAGGTGGTGGGCACAACGGCCACGTTTCTCGACGAGAGTTCCTGTGCCTGTCGGGCCGCCATGATGATGTTGCGGTTGTTGGGCAACAGAATCACGTTCTCCACCGCCAGCCCGTCAGCGGCCTTCACCAGATCCTCAGTGCTCGGGTTCATGCTCTGGCCTCCAGCCACAGTCGCACTCGCCCCCAAGCTCTCGAACACACGCCGGAATCCGTCTCCCGGCACTACGGCGACGATCGCCGTATCGCTCAGCATGTCCGGCGGCACTTGTGCCGCGTCTTCGCCGCCCGACGTGAACTCCCTCACCTGCACCTGCAGGTTCTCGACCGTGATGTCGCTCAGAGTCCCCAGACGGGCCCCGTACTCGATCGCCGCCCCGGGCCGATCGGTGTGTACGTGCACCTTGACCGTCCTACTGTCCCCTACCACCAGGACGGAACTGCCCATGGAGGCGATCGTCTTGCGGATCCCAAGCAGGTCGAGGTTCTCGCCCGCCAGCACGTACATGGCCTCGAAGCCGTACTCCTCCGCCGCCCTCGCCCCCACCACTGCGCCTGCTTCCGTCACGACAGCGTCTGACACTGATTCACCCTTGAGAACACGCATGACCCCCTCGAAGAGCGTGAGGAGGCCCTGCCCCCCGGCGTCCACGACCCCCGCCTCGGCGAGCACGGGCAACAGCAATGGCGTATTGGCAACGGACTCCCTTGCCCTGGCAACTACCCTTTCCAGAGTCTGGATGAGGTCTTCCTGTTCCGATGCCGCGTCGCAAGCTGCCTCTGCTGCCTCGCGTGCGACGGTCAGGATGGTGCCCTCGACCGGCTTGATGACACCCTTGTAGGCGGTGGCCGCCCCCTCTTGCAGAGCAGCGGCCAAGTCCGTTGCCGAAAAGCTCGCCTTGCCGTCCAGAACCTTGGCCACTCCTCTCATGATCTGCGAAAGTATCACACCGGAGTTGCCCCGCGCACCCATCAGAGCGCCGTGCGAAGCCGCCTTCACCAGTCTCCCCAGCGACGGGTCCTCCACCGCCTTCATCTCCTGTAGGGCAGCCTGTACGGTGAGATACATGTTGATACCGGTATCCCCGTCGGGGACCGGATAGAC
>Ga0180432_10000431_pt1 | contig 68087 bp, 103 predicted proteins | sample SS_ome_10_FD_132414 | JGI IMG/M metagenome (GOLD analysis project Ga0180432, IMG submission 132414) | Hypersaline lake sediment archaeal communities from the Salton Sea, California, USA - SS_1_MS_2 metaG | ecosystem: Environmental > Aquatic > Non-marine Saline and Alkaline > Hypersaline >...
CGCCCGGGGCTCGGTGAGGATTTCATTGCAGCGTTGACTGGTGCGTGGTTGACGGTGCCAGCGGAGGCTTGTGCTCCGTTCAAACTGGATGGATTTGCATCAGTGACACCCACGAGCTACGACATGATCCGCGAGCTGATCGAGACGTTTGACCTGGCGCCCGAGTAGCGGCCTTGTCCGCTGGGTAGTTATCGTAGCGCTGATGGTCGCTGTCGGGCTCTGCATGGTCGAAACGCAGACCAGCCCCGCAGCGGCCGTCCGCGGCTTGCCGAACATGCTGCGGTATGTCCGCGGGATGTGGCCGCCGGCATGGGCTGCAATTCCGGGGCTGCTTAAGCCACTCCTCGAAAGCGTCGAGATCGCAGTCGTAGCAATTGCCTGGGCATCGCTAGGCGCGCTGATCCTAGGATTGCTTGCCGCCCGGAACATCAACTCGATCGGATGGCTCTACCAGTCGGTTCGGATCCTTCTGAATACCCTACGCGGCATCCCAGCGCTTCTGTATGCGCTGATCTTCGTGGCAATGGTTGGGCTGGGTCCGTTTCCCGGGGTGTTGGGGTTGGCGTGCCACTGCACGGGCTCTCTCGGTCGCTACTTCGCCGAGGCCTTCGAAACCTCGGATCCTGGATTGATTGAAGCAGGCAAGTCTGTTGGCGCACGGAAGGCACAGATCATCCTGCATTTTGTGCTACCGGATGTGTTGCCCTTGCTGATTGGCTACATCCTGTACTACTTCGAGTATTGCATCCGTACGTCGACGCTGCTTGGATTTGTCGGAGCCGGCGGCATCGGCGTGCCGCTCTTGGTGGCCTTGCGGCTATTCCGCACGCGTGAGGTAGCAGCAATCCTGATGTTGATCTTGGCGGCGGTGTTCACGCTGGACCGGGCCAGCGCGTTCATCCGAAGGCAAATCCTTGGGGGAGACCACACGTTGCATCGGCTCTCTCGATCCCGAAAGAAGGTGACGTGATGTTAGAGCTTCTTGTGGGGCTTCCCGGTAGCGGGAAGTCGACCTATGCACGGCAAAAGCTGGCCGAAGCAGTGGCCAACGATCGGCCAGGCAGTGTCGCCGTCGTCTCGTTTGACGCCATCCGGCGCGAGGTGTTCGGCTGCGGATACGTGCCAGAAGTTCAAGAGTCGGTGTGCGTCCTCTTCAAGCAACAGCTTTCTCTCTTACTGGCTGGCCGACGGCGAGTGCTTGTCGACAACATGAACTTGCGTCGGGCGTTTCGCGATCGATGGGCGCAGATTGCCCGGCAGTATGGACATCAGGTCATCGTGACGGAGTTTCGGGGCGACCCCGAGGAATGTTGGCACCGGGTGCTTGTACGCGGGTTGCCGTTTCGCGGTGGTCGAGACGCTTTCGATCTGTTGGTTCAACGCAGGGAAGAGGACCGCGCAGAACACGGAGCAAATGGTTCGGATCAGTGGTTTGAGGAGACCTAATGGATGCCGTAATCGTAGACGGGGGAGAGGCAAATCGGCTGGTGGGGTATGCCCCGCCGAAGGGGCTTGTTCCGGCAGGTCCGAATGGCGAGACGCTCCTCGAGCTGTTGCTCGATCGAATGGCGGCCATCGGTGTGCGGCGCAAGCCGACGCTCATCCTTGGCTATCCATCGGCGAAGCGATTCTTGAGACATCCATCGGCGAAGCGCGTTGACGTGATGCTTGACTATGAAATGGCCGGACCGTTGCCGGCGCTGGCGCAGGCGGCGAAGCGATTCGAATCGGCAGACGTGGTGATCACGACTGGCGATGCGTGGTTTTCATCGTTGGCTCAGCTTGGGATGACATCACTTCATGAAACGGAGGCCGAAGAAACGGTGCGCGTATTGACGGCGCCCGCGCAGTTGGGTCGGCCGCAGATCCTTTCTGCCGGCCAACGCAAGCCAATTCCGTACATCGGTCGGTTTGCCAAGGATGGGACCGTGTCGTATGCCGGCGCGCTACGTGTTGTGCGTTGTCCGGCGTACTGGCGGGGTGTCCGGGCTGGCGTCAACGCAGGGATGAAATGGATTGTCCGGCCGCTGCTCTACCTGCCGGCGGGGACGGTGAAGCTGTTGCCGGTGACAGGGGAGTGGGGACATGTCAATACGCCGGCAGATCTCGATCGGGTACGAGAGATGTGTAACGGGAGGAGGTGAACATGGCGACGAAATGTCCAGGAGGCAAGATTCGCAGTGGCGGAAAAGGTCGCGGCCTTGGAAAAGGTGGCGGTAGGGGACCAATCGGTCAACCGGGACCGAAGTAGCGTTGTTGTGTGAATACGCAGCATTCTACCTCTGGATGGACAAAGGGCTCGCCTTCGGGTGAGCCCTTTGTTGTTGTGTCCCTCGAGACAGAAGGGGGCCACACCATGCGGATTCTCGTCACCGGCGGTGCCGGTTTCATCGGATCACACATTGTCGATGCCTATACCCGTGCAGGACACGAAGTGGCTGTGCTCGATGACCACTCCACTGGCAAGCCAGCCAATCTGAAGAAGGCAGCACAAAGCGGGTTGCTGACCGTGTTCGAAGGCGATGTCTGCGATGCAGGATTCGTCCGTGAGATCTTCGAAGCTTATCAACCCGAGGTTGTCAACCACCATGCAGCGCGTGTCGACGTTGCGTGGTGCGAAGAACACCCGGAGGAGACGCAAGCGACCAACGTCGACAGCATGGGCGTGCTTCTCTCTGCGGCGTCGACAGCGCCGGTGAAACGGTTCATCTTCGCAGGTTCAGTTGGGGCATACGGTGAATGCGATAAGCCAGCTATCGAGGATTGGCCATTGATGCCGGAAGGTGTCTACGGTTGTTCGAAAGCTGGCGCCGAAAGACGACTGACCGATGCAAGCATGCAGCAGACGCCCACTCGAATCATCCTCCGCTACGCCAACGTTTATGGTCCGCGTGCATCGAACGGTGTCGTGCTGGCTTTCGTGCGAAACTGGATGACGCAAGAGCGTCCGACGATCTATGGTGACGGTGAGCAGGTTCGTGACTTCGTCCATGTACGCGACGTGGCTCGCGCCAACCTGCTTGTGCTGGATCACCCGGAGTTGCCGGAAGGATCGCTCCGGATCTTCAACATCGCCTCGGGCCGTCCAGTAACGGTCAATAAGCTTTGGGCAATGGTCTCGGCGGAGCTCAAGGTAGCGAGATCGGCAGACATCGTGACCAGTCGCATCGATGCATCCCGCGCGGCCGAGGAGCTCGGATTCGAGCCGAGCGAGACGTTGCATTCAGGTGTGATTGAGTTGCTTGCACATTTCGCTGAGGATTTGTAGGGTGCATCCATGAGGCAGGTCACGACAGAAGTCTGCGATCGCTGCAACCGGAAGCACGTTGTCGAGGAAAGGATCCTCTGTGATGCATGTAATGGGCTGATCTGTGCTACTGAACCGAAGGCAGTGGAATGGTTTGGGACTGGTCTGTACTCCGAGGTTCATGAGTACATGCCGCAACTTGACAGTCTTCCGCGGACGCCGATTACCGTGACGTACGATCCGAAGCAATCCAATGCCATCTTCCAGTTCCATTTCTGCTGTCTCTCGCATATGCTGCTCTGGCTGCGCCATCTCCCTGAGGGCTACCTACCGGTAGACGAGATTCGGATCGAAGGCGTAGTCAATGCGTTTGCGCAGTTGCCTGTTCAAGAGATCCCCGATGTAGCCGTTGACGAAGAGTAGGCTGTGTTTGGCCTGCGGAATGCCCTCTTGACAAACATCAAACCTTTGATGTAGGATGCGTTGCGCTCTTGGGCGTGGAGCAAGGGGAGAAAGGGAACAGATGGGCAAGATGGCCTCACAAGCCGCAGCGAACCTGCGGGCGGAAATCACGCAGATCCTCGACACGGAACCCGACACACTGCATGCCTGGGTGTTGCGCGGTGTCTGAGGAGACGCACAGGGGGGGGATTGGGTGGCCCGGGACTTGCTTCTAGCAGCAGCGATCGCATGTTGTGCCATTACGGCAGTGGCAGTGCTTGCGATCGTGGGGCGTGCTTGGCGTCGACATAGGGGTACGGAATCGTTCGAGGATTGGTGGTACTAGCGATGTCCGTAGCAACGGCAGGCCAAACCTACAGCGAACGCATCGAGGTCGCGCGTTGAGCTCGACCGACAGCTCCTGGTCGAAGCGTTGATCCGTGGGCGGTTGCGGATGGGGAGGGTTTATGACGAGAACTGAAATTCTGAAGTGGTTGCGGACAGACTATGACCCTGAGGATTCGCCTCTGGCGGAGAAGGAGAATGCATTCCGGCAGGGCTTGGCATTGATTCTCGAAGCTGTGTGCCCCAAAGCAGAGCCCGCGCTGTTGGAAAGGGTTAGGAATAAAGTACAGCCTACGTGGCCTGCGCCGTACAGGCTGCTGTGTCCTCCTCCAGCGGACTTGGAGAATGCACTTCATGAGGCGCTGGCATTAATGATTGAGAGGTTGGACGGGAGCGATGGGTTGAATGGTACGGATACGTCCTTTTACTATTGCTTTGAGACGATTCACCATATTCGAACGAGCGGAACAAGGGCGGAAGAGCAGAAAAGAACAGGAAAGCACAATGAAGAAGATGCCTGAGGGGACGTCTGATACGAGCCGGATCCGTGTTGAAATCATCGCTACTGGCAAAGCAATCTACCCACAATCGTGGCCGAGAGAGTTGTTGCTGTGGACGACTGCCAACCATAGGATCCGTGCTTTTGCAAGGGGGCTTGAAAAGCGATTGAGGTGGTTGTGGTGGTAGAGAAATTCGATCCGGAGAGATTTCAGCTCAACGTTGGTGGTGAGGTAACGCCTGGATGGACTGAAGTAGATCCTTCGGCATGGGAAGACCAGTGCGAGGCATGCGGAGCCAAGAGCGTATTCTTTGAGGCTTCGCTTCCCCTAGCTCTTCTCGAGGTTGCCCAGGAGGGCAGGGTCCGGGATCTTGTGATGGATGTACTGACAGACATGCTCGCTGATCAAGCTAAGGTACCGTGTTCCGAAGCATCAGTCAGAACCGTTGCTGAGAAACTCAATGAACGATTCAAGATCGAAGGAGTCTGGGCCATGGTGCCTTGGCGAATTCAGCTCTGTCCTGAATGCGGCGTAGTGTTTCACAAGCGTATTGAGGAACTGTATGACTAACTCGACCTACGGTGAACGCATCGAGGCCGCACGCAAGGAGAAGGGCTGGTCGCGTGTTGAGCTCGGCCGACGCGTCGACCGAACGCCGCAGGCGATCCACATGTGGGAACGCCAAGGCCGCATGCCCCACGTTGCAGTCCGGAGGAAGCTCGAGGAATTGCTGGGGGTGAAGCCTCCGAAGTAGGATGGTTCGTGGCGCCATACGCCACGGGGGAGATGGAACATATGGGCACGAACGCCGGGATTGTCATCAACGTTTCGATTCCTTTGACGCTGTTCCCACAACGACTTGATCACCTGAAATGTGTTGTTGATGCTGTCTTGCCGCAAATGCAGCGCACGGATCGTCTTGTGTTTGTCGATGATAGAAGTTGCAAAGAGGTCCAGGAGTACCTGGCGTCCGTTGCGGCTGAGAGCCCGTTGCGGATCCAGGTGATCCATCGAGACCTCGCCTCCTTGCCCGAACGGTTGAGCGAGGATGGTCGACCCTGGCGGTTGGCCTCCTCGCGCAACCTGGGCGTTGCTAAGCTCGGAGATTGCGCGTTCTACGTGTTCCTCGATGCGGATTGCGTGCCGATAGAAGGCTGGCTCGAAGCGTATCGGGAGATGCGAATGGCGCACCTCTTTAAGCTCCCGCGAGTAACGTTCGGTCAAACCCAACACCAAGGACTGACACATTCGGAAGGTTCTTACTTGGATCCGCGGCTTTGCGGCCGGGATCCCGGTGACATGGTCCGACGTTTGGTGGCGCTGTTTGAGCGTGGCGGCGGCGGAAACATGGCGATTTGTCATTACGCTTGGGAGCAGACAGGTGGGTTCGATGAAGCATTTGACGGCGGGTTTGGCTATGAGGAGACGGAACTTGCGTGCCGAGCATATGAACATGGCGGAGAGGTGCTGTACGTGCCGGATGCGAAGGTGCTGCATCTCTACCACTCTCGGACCAAGACACACTTCCACAACATGGAACGAAACCGGCGGTTATTCATGGTCAGGACGGGGTTGTCGGCGTTCGCACGGAACGTGACTCAAGCATGACGCTCGAAGTCGGCTCGAGGGTTCTGACACCGAAAGGGCTTGGTGAGATCGTCGGGAAGGATCTTCCGGAGAGCGAGAGACTGTGGCGTTGGACCGTTCTCTTGGATGTGCCGTGGTGGGGCCGGCGGAAACTGTGTTTCTGGCCGAGAGAACTGAGACTGGAGGAAGTCAAGGAGGGGCGGCATGAACATCACGAAGGTGAAAGTGAAGGGCGCTCGGATCCACATCACGTGGATAACGCCTTGTGAGGGGTCAGGCGAACCGGACGAACACGAACTGCGTTCGAACGAAAGGCCAGCACAGCCATTCATCGATGCGATGCTTGGTCTGAGACAGGCGATCGTCGAAGAGGCGGAACTCCCAGAAGAGATGACAGAACAGATCACTCCGGTAGGCCTTAGCATCAAGCACTACGACGATGGGCGTATGGGCGCAGTGATCTCGGGCACTCGGAAGCTGACCAACAGCAATTCGCCCTTGGTTCTCAACACGCCGCACAAACCAAGCGAAGGAGCCAATGAGACGGATCAGACCCCATTGCTTGGTGAAGACACGACGGCCGCGGTCGACAAGGTCATCCATGAGGCGGTGAAGTACATCCAGGGGGAACGGGCGCCAAAGGATCAACAGTCGTTGCCTTTTGAAGAGAAGGCTTCGCCGAAGGATGAGATTCCGACGGTCGAAATCGATTTGGCTGCGAACTGTTCGGAGTGCGGTAAGCCAGGCGCAACACCGAGTGGCCTCTGTCTCGCATGCCTGGCAAAGAGGGTTGAAGCTCCATCAGAAGAGCCAGTTGGGGCGGCTGCGGCGTGGAAAGCAGACACGCTAATCAGTAGAACGGGAGCGTTGCGGTGAGACCGCGTAACGCATATGCAATCCGAGACAGCGAGAGGAACCCCCTCTACGGAGGCCCGGAAGGGTGCGTCTTGTCATCCAGCAAGTGCGGTGGTATGAGAGGTTCCCCCATTGAGATTGCCGCTGTAAAACGAGGCGTCGGTACACGCCTACCGTTCTACGCAGCCGGAGTAGCGCCCGGCCAGCCGCCCCACAAACAAGGAGAAACCATGAAGGTACTGAGCGAACAACAGAGAGTTAGCTTTCGGAAAGTAGCGGATCGAAGAGTACATGCGGGACTAGGAGGAGGACTATGAAGACGCTCGATCTTAAGCGGTGTGTGATGTGCGGATGGGTTGGGACAAGCGAACAGATGGCTAGTGGCAGTACATCGGAGTCGAAGGGGTATGATTTCTGCCCGGGTTGTGGGGCAGACGATTTCGAGGAGGTTATTGCTACCGGGACGCCAATCATCATTGAAACACGTTGCGGTGAAGCCAAGAGTGATTGGGGTGTATCTCTGAGCGGCAGCAGCCATCCAGACAAAGCAGATTATCTGGCGTGCGCAGACGCTACCCAGGCTCACTACTTTGCGGAACTGCTGTTGATCGCTCGGGGGGAACTCCTTGCAGAACGAGTGCTGCTGCACCTGCTATCTGCGACAACTCTGCTTGGTGAAGAGTCGGTAAAGATTCCAGTGCGTTTCAAGGATAAGCAGTTCGTTGTCTCAATGTTCGCGGAGTTGGCCAGTGAGGACGACGCGAGATGACCAACGGGGCGGCTGCGGCATGAACAAGCAAGCCCAACGCAAGGTGAAGACGTGGTGCAGTCTGACGTTCACACCTAGCGCAATGCAGACATTCGGCACACGGTGGATGTATGCACGCTACGTCCGACGATTCCTTGCACGGCATCATCGCTATCCGTTGCCGCAGGACTGGCCTGGGAAGCGGCGGCGGGGGAAATGAAGGCGAGGAGCACGATTCGCTCCATGTTGAGTAAGTAGCGCCAAAAGGGTGGCTGTGGTGTGGAAGGACATGCAAGGGACGATGTTTGGTTGCCCACGAGCCAAACGGACCTGGCGAATCGTGGAAGGCCGTGCACGGCAGTGCGTTAGCCGGGGCAGAGTCGGCCAGCCACCTAACGGCGCCGAAGGGAAGCAATGAAGCGAACGACAACCCTTGACCATCTTGTAGACTGCCTCTTCGAGGCGTTCGATCCCCGATGGGTGGAGTCCTCAGCCCGACCGGATGTCCAGGCCGTGGTGGATGGCTTGCTTGATCTTGAGGTCAAGCAGATCTGGGATGCGTCGAAGGGCGTCATCCGGACGCGACGGAAGCGCCGTCTCGGAATCCGCTTTCCCACGAGCTACGCGGTCAAGTACAAGCGGTGGATTCAGAGTCATGTGGACGGTGTTCACGAGATTGCCCAGACATGGGTCGAGAACGATCTGGTGCCGGCACTCGAGGCTCATTTGCAGGAGCGTGGCGACGCACAGTCAAACGTTGCTTCCTCACAAGTCGCGAAGCGAGACGCAGTAGACAAGATCAGCGACAAGCTCGATGAACTGAAGAATCTCTTCTATTCGTTGGCAACGGTAGATGCGCTACAGCAGCAGGTCGAGGACTACTCGCGGATGATGCTCGAGTACTCCAAGCGTAGCTGGGCTCGATCGATTCATCAGATTCGCAAGCTTGATCCGCTGACCAACGACGCGGCGCTTGAGGAGATTCTGAAAGCCCATGTCCATGAGAACGTCCGGCTGATCAAGTCGATCCCCGAGAAGTACTTCGGTGACGTCGAACGTGTCGTGATGGATGGTGTCCGTAAGGGCAAGGGCATCAAGGAAATCACCGATGAGATTACGAAGGTGTATCCGTCGAAGACTGCCGGACTGATTGCCCGCGACCAATGCGGGTCGTTCTGTGGCGCATTGTCTCGGGAGCAGTTCAACCAGGCAGGGCTGAAGACCTACATCTGGCGGAACATGCAGGATGAGCGTGTTCGCGGTAACCCCATGGGGCGTTTTCCGAATGCGAAGCCAAGTCACTGGGACCGCGAGGGGAAGGTCTTCGCCTGGGATGAAGCAAACGGCGAAATTCCCAGCGATGGACATCCTGGCTTTCCGATTGCCTGCAGATGCTGGGCACAGGTCCAGGAGGAGGAAGCGCTTTACGATCCTGAGAACACTGTTCAGCCTGGGGAGTTCTACGATGAGCTGCCAGAATCGAAACTTCTCGTGCAACCTGGTAGGCCAACGCCGTCGAAACCGAAGAGCTCGGCGAGCCCTCGTTCAAAACCTGTTGAGAAAGATTCGCTCGAAACGGCAATTGCGCAAGCAACAGCTGATCTGCACCGGCCCAGCAAGCCGCGTGTACGGGAGAAGTGCTGGGTGATTGGTTCGGGAGGAGAGGTTCGCCTGACTAAGATCGGAGGAAAACACTCCATTGAGCATACGGCAGATGAAGTGCGCGTGATGAGGGATGCTATCTACGTGCATAATCATCCGAGTGGTGTCTCTTTGTCGATTCAGGATGTCTATTTCGCGCAACGTGCTGGCATACGCGAGATTCGGGCAATCGGAAGCAAGTACAGCTACTCTGCCTGTTGGGAAGGGGAGATGCCATCGAAGTTCACCTGGGTAGCAACTGCGCAAGATATTGACCACGCACTGTACCGGAAATACCGAGTTTTGGTGAATAGCGGCAAGCTGCCGCCGGTGGAGGCGAGCATGCAACACCAACACGAACTGTGGACAGAGTTCGCAGAGAAGATGAAGGATCTAGGGCACAAGTTTGTCTACAGGAGGTGGCTGACATGAACGAAGGGTTTGCGCTCGACGATCAAGAAGTCAGTCGGTTGAAGTACAGCAGCGTGTGTTCGAAATGCAAACATTTGCGCGAGCTGTGGAGCTGCAAGGCATTCGATGAGATCCCTCTTGAGATCTGGAATGGCGAGAACGACCACACTGAGCCATACCCGGGAGACCACGGGATCCAGTTCGAGAAAGCGGAGAGTGAGTAATGGATGCGTGGCTTCTTTTCCTGTGGGCGACTCCTGAGAGGGGTGCACGCCGCCGTGGCCAGGGGAAGCGATTCGATCCAGCCTACCGTTCGTCAAGGCATGTGGCGACGAAGGCCAAGAAGCAGAAGCGCAAGGCGGGGCAGGCTTCGAAACGACGGAATCGGAGGCGGAAGTGAATGCCACGGAGCAACTGTGTCGGCTGAGGCTCAGCCCCAGCGGCAACGAATCATGCGATCGCATCACGCTGGCTTGCGTCATCTGCGTGTGGAAGCTTGCTCGAGCGATGGGATTTACTCCGCTGGTACCGGATCCGTCCCCGCGGCTTGATCCTGTTCCCTGCGCGGAGTGGGTCGATGACGCGTGAAAGCCAAGGGCTACATCGAGCAGATGCGCGGTGCTGAGCGGAAGGTAGGCTTCAGCGGGGCGGCTCATCAGTTGGTCTGCGACCTACTCTACGAAGTGAATGAGATTCGCCTTCAGCGCAATGCACGATCGCGTGATGCTATCGGCGCGATCTTCCGCGAGCAGGATCAGAAGTGGACGGCAATCTGCCGGTTGGACAAACGGCTGGATCCGGAGGGCTTCCGCCGACTGCTGAAACGCGAGTTTCTTGAGGTATGGGATCTGTGGCGCAGTTCGTCGCGGCCGCCAAAGGAGCCGACATTGCGAGAGGAGGAGAATGGCCATCCAAGACCTGAAGAAGCTACTGAGGAGATACCGGTTCCGATACACGAGCGAGCGGGAGCTGCAAGACGGGATCGAGACAATGCTGACGCAGGAAGGGCTTCCATTCCAACGCGAAGCAAGCGTCGTCGGCGGGGCAATCGATTTCTTAGTTGGCTCCGTCGGGGTCGAAGTGAAGATTGATGGCAGCACTGCAGATCTCATTCGACTACGATGAGACCTTCGCTTCAATCCTCAAGGGGTTGTGGTGAAGCGCTGAGTGAACTCTCGCAACAGAAGGATTCTTTTGTTGCGAAAGACCCAAGGCGCGAGACACGTGATAGGGACAGGGTTTCCAGGTGATTCAATGGGCCAAACTGCAGCGATGGCTTGACCTCTTCGTGTGTATCTGTATACTAATCTTAGTGTATAGAACCACAGAAGGGGGATGTCATGACCACAGCAACGGTCGACCGCACGGAAACGCTTCGAGATCTCTATGTGCAACATCGACTCGACGAGTTGTGTCATGGTGGCATTTCGCCGGCGGGATGTTTCTGGTGCGGTGGGCGGCACCCGAGTGACTGCTGTCCTCAGCAACGTGGGGAGATAACAGAGCTCTCCGATGCGCCGGGCATGCTGGTTGTGAGGCAACGCAGTTTCTTGTAGCGAGGGAGGTCAGGGCTGAACGCAAGGGCGAACGAGACCAAGGTACAGAAGCGCCGGGATGGCCAATGCTTTACAGCCGTGCCGGCGTTTGTGCGTGATGACATGCGCCTTGAGGGCGGATCGCTCCTCAAGTGGACCCCCGTCGGACCGGGGCGGTGGCAGATTGAGGTGTCGGGGTTTGAGGAGCCGAAGAGGGGGGGAGAATGAATCGTCGAAGGCGTAACCAGGTGCTACCTCTCAGTACGCCATGGTGGTGGAGGGCGTGGCGAAGAAGCTGGTTTCGTAGCTTATGGTGGAGACATTGGGGCATCAGGAAGTATCGATTCACTCCCAGCATGGATCTAAGAACACGCCACGATAACTAGAGAATCAGGGGAGGAGGAACAAGTGGGCAAGTATCCAGTAGGCACACTAACGCCAGCAGCCGAGCATCCCATCATCTATCGCGGCGACATGGTCCGGGCAATACGTGAGGATCGGAAGACGCAGACGCGGCGGCTCCGTGGGCTTCGCAAGATCAACGCGAGGCCAGACGAGTGGATGCTGGTAGAGGTTCGATCCGATGGTTCGTCAGCTGTGTTCGCGTGGAAGGGGTCCACGGCGGGGAATGTCGACGTCGCTGAGATCCGCTGCCCGTGGCACATCGGAGATCACTTGTGGGTCCGGGAGGCATGCCGCGCTGAGGAGCTAGAAACCGGGCAAGATGGAGTACGGTATCTGGCGGACGACCAATTCATCCCAATCCCCAACAGTAAGGCTATAGCCGACGTCTGGGGTGACCTCTACTGGTACAGGGCAAAGAAACGTGAGGATGGTCTAGGCAAGGTTGTCCCTTCTATCCACATGCCCCGTTGGGCATCGCGAATCGATCTTGAGGTAACGGGCTTCTGGTATGAGCGGGTTCAGGACATCCATAAATTAGAGGCGGTTGAAGAGGGCGTGGAGTATCGAGACGGATACTGGCTGGGTGGTATCCATCCTGTCAAGGGATCTCTGCAGCGTTGGTCAACAGCGCGACAGGCGTTTGCGAAGCTCAGGGATTCCATCCACGAAACCCCACGTCCAATCAAGAAGCGCCGAGTGATCACCCACTACGTCTCCCATCCCTGGGAGAGCATCCAGGAGGACCGCACGTATCGGGGCAAGCCGTGGTACGTACGCGGGAACCCGTGGGTGTTGGCAACGACGTTCCGGCGGATTGAGGGAGGAGCATGATCAAGACAAGTGGAGTCGTGAGGCAAGAGATTACCTTGCAGACGCAGCCCGACATGAAGACATGCGGTCATGCATGCCTAGCCATGGTCCTGGCCGTACCGGTGGAGAGCATCATCGATCGCTACGGCGGGGAGGTGTTGTCTGTTCAAGAGATGTGCTCAGCGTTGGAGGAATGCGGCGTTACATGGGATCGGCTTGTGTTCGGTACGATCATGCACGCCGGTTGGTACATTTTGTCAGCGCCTAGCCTCAACATCCGTGCCGGTATGCACTATCTGATCATTCGCTTTGAACAAGACGGCACAATCGTGGTCTTCGATCCGGCGATGGGGACGAAGTACCAGCCGGACGGTGGAGACCTAATCAGTTGGTCCGATGTGTTTCCATTCTTACCTGGAGGGCAACTTCCAGGAGGTGACGGAGAGTGAGTCTTACCACGATCGAATGGGCAGACCGTACATGGAATCCAATCACAGGCTGCACGCCTGTCTCAGAGGGCTGTGCGCATTGCTATGCCGAGAGGATGGCGAAGCGGCTGAGAGGACGATACGGGTACCCGGCAGACGATCCGTTTCGAGTGACGCTACATCCTGATCGACTCGACGAGCCGTTACGCTGGCGAAAGCCATCGATGGTATTTGTGTGCTCGATGGGGGATCTGTTCCACGAGGATGTGCCGGATGAGTTCATCGAGCAGGTCTTTGGCGTCATGGCGGCGATGTCCGAGCATGTCTTTCTTGTGCTAACCAAGCGACCCTTGCGCATGGCGGCATTCATGGAACGAGGATTCTCCTCAGAGATGGCAGTCGCCTACGAGGAGATCGGGCAGCGTGATCTCCCGGAGACGATGCGAGAATACGCGCCGGGCGATTCGACGTTCCCGCTGGATCCAGAGCTTCCACTCCCGAACGTCTGGGCCGGGACATCGGTTGAGAACCAGGCGGCGGCTGACGAGCGGATACCTCATCTACTCCGGACACCTGCGGCAAAGCGGTTTCTGAGCTGCGAGCCGTTGCTGGGAGAGGTGGATATCGTCGCACCAATTGGCCGTGCGTTTGCGAGGGAATGTGGGATCGATCTTGTTTCGGCACGCCCTGTTGGTATGGCGGGGCATCACGGCATCGATGGGGCCATCGTCGGCGGAGAATCCGGTCCAGGCGCACGTCCGATGCACCCTGACTGGCCGCGCAGGATAAGGGACGACTGCGTTGCAGCTGGCGTGCCCTTCTTCTTCAAGCAGTGGGGGGACAACCAAGGCCCCGGGTCGGGGCTCAAAGGACATCCATCATTCGAGGCTGGTTATCGCCCCGGCGCAAAAAAGGGAGGCCGTCTCCTCGACGGCCGCGAGTGGAACGAGATGCCGAGCCCTACTCGAATCGAAGGAGGAAGCGTGAAGACTACGGACCTACAGCGCGAGATGACCCCAAGTGAGAAAGAGATCTCTGCCGAGAAGAAGCGGATCGCGGAGTTGGAGGGGGCGTTGAAGAAGGCGGTGCAGGTTATCAAACAGTGGCACAACTTGCATGATCAGAACGGGTTCGCTGCAATAAAAGCCCGGATCGCGGAGTTGGAGACGGCCTTACGCGGAATCGGGATCATCGCTCTCGACACCAACCAGAGCATAGAGACACAGTTGGACGCCATTGTGGATACGACGGAATCCGCTCTTGCCACAACAAGAGGGAAGGTCGCGATCGATCGGGAATTGCTGCATGAGGCATGGCTCTTCCTGGTATCTGGTGTCCCGTGTGATTCAGATGTGCGGGTCACGTGTAACCAGCTCGCGGCGCTGCTGAAGGAGGAGTGACATGGAGACCAACCGGAAGATCGCGCAGCGCTGGCGCTGTTCAAGAGCGGACCGAAGGAGGACAGCGATGAATGACATGGTAAACGAGGAGATCAAGACGTGCCCAACATGCGGCAGGGGTGACGTATGGCAAGAGGCGGTGAATCGAACGCAATACGCCTACGGCAAGGACTGCGAGGCGATTGACTATCTGTTGGCAGAGGTATCCGTATTGTTGCTGCCAGGACAGAGCCGGCGACTGACAATCGAGGAATTGATCCGCACCAAGGATGCCCGCATCACGGAGCTGGAGGGCGAGAATGCGAGGCTGCGAGAGATGTTCAGACCAGTGTCCGGCTCATGGTTTTGGAGAAACTGTCGTGCGAATCGCCGTCGCGAAGGTACGAAATGCTGTGCCACATGTCCGTTCCGAGAAGAGATTGAGAGGAGTGAGCGATGAACGAGATGATTCCTGTTGTGCGAATCACTCCAGGTTATGACCTGGAGGGGAGTCCGTACATCGTCGCGCTGTCACCACAACATTCGATGGATCTACTGGCTCTGTTTGACGGCGCAGAGACAGGCGAATGGTACCGCTTCGAGTATGTACAGATGGCGAAGGATGAATATGATGCCCTGCCGGAGTTCACGGGGTTCTAGAAGGAGTGAGCGATGGAAGACGACTACCACTCAGACAGCACAGGCGCGATCTATTGTGACGGGTGCGGCCGTGTGATTGGATGCGTATCTGTATCCCTGGACGGGCATTGCTACTGCCCTCAATGTGCGGAACGAATAGCCCCCGCCGAGGCAGGAGAGGAGTGAGCTATGGCGAGCGAGAAGATCGAGCGAGGCAGAGAAATGGATCCAGAAATGAAGGCCCGGATAGACAGGATGGACTATGAGGCGATGCTGCGTTTGTGGCGAAATGCAGCGGCCGGGCATCCGATGTTCCAAGGTAAGGCGGGTCAGTACTTTGAGCAGCAAATGGCTGAGAAACGCGCTGAAGTCGGGAACGCTGCTCACGTAACTGCGAGCAAGAACATAGGATGGAGCGGATGAGACAATGGTGGCGCAAGCAGGTAGGCAGGCCATTCTGGTTGTGGTTGTGGGAAGCGGAATGGATTCCCCTGGGCCGATTGGCACCGCATGTGCTGGGATTCTACCTCGGTTCCAAAGGACAGAGGATTAAGACCGCTGAACCAGGGGAGGAGTGAGCGATGAAGACATTCTACTGTTCTGCGTGCGGAGAAATCTCGCGAATTGAGAACGCGAAAGACGTTGTGTATACGCCAGGAGCACGGCACGCAACCAATTGCGAGCACTGCGACACTCGCTGGCTCTTGGGTATGGAATGCTGGGAAGAGGAGCCAGGAGAGGAGTGAGGGAAAGTGCCATAGGGATCGACTGAACACCCTCACAAATCCCCGCTGACGCCTCCGCCGGATCTCAGCACAGCTCCAAACGCCTCTTTCGGGGCGTTTTCTTGTTGGATGCATCGGAGGCGATCCGATGCTCACATCCATTGATCAGGTCGAACAGTTGCGCGCGGGCTTGGATCCGTCGCAGAAAGAGCTGGCATTTGATGCCTACCGTCGTGCTCGAGCAGCACATGAAGCCGCCGGTTTCTCCGAAGCGGAGTGTGATGAACGCGCAGGCACCATTGCGTTGTCGCGCATCGATGCGCGGCAAGAAGTAGTCGCAATCTGTGATTCGTTGTACGACGGCGAGTGGCCGCGGCCGGGAAAGGGCGCGCCGCACAATCCCTATGGCGGCTATGCATCGGTTGAGTATCCTGGCGGATGGCAGGGCTGGTCTGATGCGTGGCGTGTCTATATCGCAGGGATCGAAGACGCAAAGGCTTTCCTTGATGTCAGTGAATGGATCTGGGCACTGCATGGGGCTCTGAACTACCAGACACCGCTTTGGGATCTTCCTGAGGTTGAGGCGCGTGAGGGCGCGCTTCCCGAGACACAGGTGCTCTCTACGCCAGCGGACCATGGCCTGAAGGCATGGAAAGACGTACCGGAGGGCGAGTCGCAGATCCGCTATGCCGCGCCGTCGGAGAACGATCTTGAAACGCTGTACCGCATCTACCAAGAAGAACGCAAGCGCAAGGAGATCGACAGCCTACTGGATTTCAGCCCTGAGGCGCTTCGCAAGCTGCTTGGCCATGAGGCACGTGCCGACGGCCGCGAAGTCCGGATTGATACGATCAGTGAGTTCAAGGTAGTTCGACACGACGCAGAAACCGGCTTGCTGACGCTCGATATTCCGATCATCCAATTCAAGGCATTGCCGTACCTCGATACCTCCGGCCAGGTGGTCTGGGAGGCGAAGCTTGCAAAGGACTTTGCCACGCCAGCGTATCTCTCGACGATTCCTGGCCGTCCCATCACGCGCACACACCCGACGGGCCGCGTGTTCGATGGTCTTGGTGTGCTTGAGGAGATGACGCCGGAGGAATCTGCCCAGCGAACCTTGGGGCTCCATCACCGTGACGATCGTGCCCACTGGGTCGAGGACGGGAAGGTTTGGTCGCGAGTGACGTTGTTCGAGCCGAGCCTTGTGCAAGACGTGTTGTTGCGTAAGGAGCGCGAAGTATCCGTTGGCGTTCTAGCGGTGCCGGCTGACGAAGAAGGAGATGACGCCTTTGGCCAGCACTACACGAAGCGCCAGACGCTGCCGGTTCATGATCACACAGCGTTCGTCCCGCGGGGACGATGCGGTCCGGAGTGTGCCGTAGTGCTCGACGGTGCGGTCCAAGTGAAGCCGAACAGGAGCACAGGAGGAACGATGGAGAAGAGCAAGCAGGACGGAGGACAGACGCCTCCGGGATCTTCGGCCGAAGAGCCCCGCGTGCTGCAGATTGCTGATGCAGCGGACGAGACCAAGAGTCTGACCATCACGCTCTGCCCGGATGTCAAAGAAGACGACGCGGCAACCTGGCAGACACGGATTGACGAGATTCTCCAGGCACGGATTGATGCCGAAGCAAAGATCGTCGACCTGAACAAGCAGATCGAACAGCTGACCGGAGCCAAGGACGGTGCTGATAGTGAGCTCGAGACCCTTCGGCAGAAGGTGTCCGATCTGGAGACGGCACAAACGACACTCGACGACGGTCTCGACGAGCGAATGATTGCGTTGGCCGATGAGCGTGCCGTGATGATTGCGTTCATGGCTGACGCAGTGCCCGACTACGCCCATCAGGGCAAGTCGATCGCGCAGATGCGTCGCGATGCGCTCGAGGCGTACTTCGATGATCTTGACCTCAAAGGCAAGTCAGACGACTACATCGCTGGCCGATTCGAACAGCTGAAGGACTCATTGGCTGAGCCGGTTGGCGATCGCCAAATGCGTTCGACGAATGACGGAGACGACACGAAGGATGTGGATCCTCGCCAGAACCTGCACCGGGACCCGTCCAAGGCCGCCGCGCAGTCGACGGGTTAGCGCGCCAGTAGAGGGGGATAGGAACGATGAGCACGGGAGAGCGAATTCTCAAGAAAGGACGAATCCCGACAGGCAGCGCGGCCGGCGGCCTTACGTGGGGCCGATTCGCGGCTGAAGACACCGTTGAGTTCGGCGCACCGGTGGAGTATGGAACCGACACTGAACGCCAGATGAAGGCGTACGCCGGCCAAACCTTTGCCGGGGTCGCAGTGTGGGACGAACTCCAACGCTTGCGATCGCGTGATGGTTCCGGCAATCCGGTGTGGCTCGAGAAGTATTACGACGGTGATTCAATCGCCGTTCGCCGGAAGGGGCCCGTTGTGGTCGAAGTTGGAGAAGCGATCGTTGCCGGAACTGATTCGGTGTACGTCTCGACAGACGGCAAGTTCTACAAACAGGCCGGAGACGGCCGAACGCAGGTTACGAACGCCTCGTGGGGTTCGGACTCGCAGTCGGCTGATGACTTAACCCTGGCCGAGCTGATTCTTGATCTGCCGGGATAGGGGGAGGACAGACACAATGCGAAACCTCAATACAGGAATTGCTCGACGCGCTGATTCTTTGGTCCTCCCGGAGGAGCTCCGCGCCATCGACACAACGCTTCGCGAAGGCGTCGACCTCGAGGCGATGATCGCGCGGCAGGTGCTGGGTCTGGAGACCAAGTACCATCCCGCGATTCAGGAAATCGAGTTCCAACGAGTCACTCGTGAAGGCGCGGCGCGCGTGTTCAATGCGCTGATGACAGACGACGTGCCCTACGTCGACCTGCACACCACGCCGCACACACACAAGATCAAGTCGCTCGTGATTGGCTTCCCGATCTACAAGCACGAGCGTGACGCGGCAGATCTGACCGGTAGGGACATCGTCGGCTCGAAGACCGTTGGCGTGCACCGCGCGGCGACGATTCTCGAGAACGACATCTTCTGGAACGGTCTTGACGCGAACAACATCCTGGGCGTGCTGTCCTACCCAGGCATCCAGACCTTCACGGTGGCGCTGAATGCCGGAGCGACGTCTCGGAAGTGGGCTGACAAGACCGCAGCCGAGATCCTAACCGACATCACCGACGTGTGGGCGCTGGTGAATCTGCAGGACAACTACCACGCGTCGATGGCGGTGTTCAACACGACCGACACGAAGTACTTGCATCTGCCGTATTCGGCAACCGTGCCGACAACCGTGTGGCAGATCGTCCAGAACGCAGGCTGGTTCTCGGCCGGTATGCTGACCTCGGAGAAGGTCCCATCGGGGACGTTCGTGGTGCTGCAGAACACGCGCGACGTGGGTGTCAACGCCCTGCCGCAGGATCTCACGCGGCAAACGCCGGTCCGGTTGGGATCGTTCAAGGAAGAGGTGGCGTTCGAGGAACGCTACGGTGGCGCGTTGGTGTATCGCCCGCTCGGGATCTGCGTTGCGACCGGTATCGCCTAGACCAGAGGATTGCAATAGCACGCCTCAATCGGCAATGAGGGAGACGAGACATGTCGAAGGTCAAGGTGCACAGTGAGCACCATCAGATTCTCCGGTACGCAACAGGCCTCGATCTTACTCCGGGTGAGAATGAGGTCGAAGAGGAGCTCCTGAAGGCGACGGTTCAATCGACAGAAGACGCACCACTGTCGGTCCGAACGCTCTGCAAGCAGGGACTCCTCGAAATCCGGAGGCCACAGATGAGTGTGTCGAGACGCTAGATTGGCTGATGAACCCAAAGATCTAACGACGGGGCGGGTCCTGAACCCGCCCCGCTTCATTGGGAGGCACCCGTGAGCTATACGTTCTGTCCAACAGCCTCCGACGTTCGCAATGTCCGGGCGTTTAAGATGAATGACACGGCGCTCGAGTATTACATCGATCTCGCCGAGACCTCGTCGTTTAACTTCTTGACTAGTTCGGCGATCCCTTCCGACACGGCACGCAAGCATCTCTGGGCACTGATGGCGGCGCATCTAGCCACGGTGATGCGAGAGCCGGAGCCGACAGCGGCGAAGTTCGGGAAGGTATCCGTTGAATGGCAGGGTATTCGTGGAGCCAGTGCTGCTGTTAGCGAGGATGAGTTGTCCTTCTCCTCTCCCGGGAAGGAATTCCTCCGGCGCTGGAAACGCTACAACCGCGGGAGAGTCTTGCGGTGAAGGTGACCGATACGAACTCCTTGCCCAAGATTGTGGCTTCGTTGCGCAGCATGGCCGAACACGAAGTCGAGATTGGCATCTTCGGCGACCGGGCCGAGCAGCCCGTCGGCGATTCCAAGATCACCATGCGTGATCTTGCGGTGATCCTTCACGAGGGTTGCGATATCCGTGTGACGCCGAAGATGCGTGCGTACCTACACTACATGGGGTTGCACTTGAGCCCCGACACAACGCACATTCACATTCCACCACGGCCGTTCGTCGATCCGATTCTCGAGGATATTGAGATCGCGGGGGTGCGAATCATTCAAGCGGGGATCGACCAAGCAATTGCCAATCCTGGCATGAATCTTACCCAAGAGACATGGCACCGGGTTGGTCAGACTGTTATTGGCATGATGCGCAAGTCGATGATCGATCTGCGCGAACCGGCCAATCATCCGTTCACGATTCAGCAGAAGAAGTCAACGAATCCGTTGGTCGACCATGGCCACCTGCAACGCTCGGTCGTTGAAGAAGTGCGACACAAAGGTGTCGCGGCGGTGTCCCAATGAGCGGTGGATTTCTCGGTTCTGCGATGCAAGCCGCGCTACTCCCATTCGAGGAGACCTTGACGCTTGATGCGACAACGAAACAGCGCAGTGGTGGCTACACCACAGAGGTAGCCGCGGATCCTGTGGCGTTCGATGGCGTGATTGTTGAGGCTGCGGTGTGGCAACAAATGATTGCCAGTGGTGGTGTGCTTTCCGCAACGCAGCCATTGCTGGTCGTTGGCGCAGACACGCTCGATGCCAACGGAGACGCGCTTTCAATCACCAAGGATGCTCATATCACCAACGGCGCCGGCGAAGTCTACAAAGTGCTTCGGCGCGAGGTTGAGTCTGAGCGTTTCGGCCTGATGGTGTTCGAACTGACGGAGGAGCTGTGAGCTTCGACCTGGTGGACTTGACCCCACTGGTACAGCAGTTACTGTACGGCCGCACCGACCCCGCCGAGGATGCCTCTGGCGGGATCATGGGTGCATGCAGCTTGACTGAAGCACAGGTTGTGGCCGAGGACGATATCGGTGACCGGCCGGAGGGGCTGTTCTTGACGTTTGCTCTACCCGAGGCCGGCGGTACGCCGTTGCGCGACCATCCTCACAATCCATATAAGCGCGTAGACCTGGATCCTGATGACGAGAATGGCTGTTTGCTTGTCCGCGAGAAAGTCTCGCGTCACACATTGCGTCTCTCGGTGCATGCCCCGGCGCGGACACATGCATCCGAAGAGGTGTTTGCCGTGGCCAAACGTGCCCAACGCTACCTTGGAGCACAAGCCCAAGGGGAATTGAACTTGTTGGGTATGGACGCGCTGATTGTGGATCCAGGACAAGTCAGGGACGCCACGACACGCCTCAATCGCTCGATCGAACGAGTGGCCCGCTTTGAGGTACGCCTGCATGTCGGCGAGACCACTCAAACCGCGGCTGGGACGTTCGACAAGGTGACGTTCACATTGCAGAAGGGGAACGACGACGGGACGCAGGAATCGAAGGAGATCCCATGAGTTGGAAACGACGTATCAGATCGACCTATCCCCACCCGACGAAGTATGGCGATCGCCTTCGTTTGGTGCCGGGGATCAACCGGGTAGAGGAAGAGCTCCTCGACACCTTGAGAAAAGAGGATCCGCGTTTCGCCAATCAGTTCGTCGCTGGCAAGCTCGTGGATGACGGATATCAGGTGGCGTGGATTAGCGGCTGCCTGTCAGAGGATCCCGATGGCCTCACAACGCTCGAAGTCAATGCCATTGGTGTTGAAGAAGCGCTGGCCTTGGTGGGGGAGTTCAAGAACGACAAAGCAGCCCTCTCTCAGTTGGCGACGTTGGCTGAAAAGGGCGGGATCTCGCGGGTGTTCCGTGAGGCGCTTGAGGGGGTGACGGCATGAGCTTCGAACGCATTCATGTCTCTGTTGTCGATCGAACCCGGCCGCTTGCGGAGACGCCGTTCAACATTCCGTTGATCCTCGGTACTTCCACTGACGAGGAAGCGGTCAAAGATACGCTGAAGGCCTACAGCTCAGACGATCTGACGGCGATTGCAGCGCACTTCCCGACAACCACGCCAGAGTACAAGTCGGCGGTTACGTTGCTGGCGCAGGATCCGCATCCGGAGACGTTCTACATCTACTCCAAGACGCGATCTGCGACGCCATTGGTGACAGATCTCTCTGACGCGCTGACCGAGGTCGTTGCTGCGTGTGAAGCCGGCGGGTACTCCTTGCCCTATTTCGTTGGACTGACAGAACACGAAGAAGTCGAAGGAGACCAAGCCGAGCTCGCAGATTCGGTATCAGCACGGATGATGTACCTGTTGCTCGCCAACCAAAGCGGGTTGACGTCTGCGGAATGCGTAGCCCAGTCACTCGCGATCAATTCCGATCGCGTGTTGCTCGTGGCGCACGATGATCCCGATAACGAACTGCCAGACGCGGGCCTGATGGGCCTGTGGGCCGGGAGTGAAGTCGGCAGCCTAACGCTGACCCACAAGCCGCTCAACTCTGTTGCTACGGCATATTGGAGCTCCGGAGATATGGTGACGTTCACTGCCAAGATGCACGCCGCCGGCGCGTGTATCCCGTACATCACCCAAGCCGGCGTGCCAATGACCATCGGTTCAGAAGGCACGAACGGAACCTTTGCCGATCTTCGTCGCTGCAAGGATTGGCTGAAGGTTCGGATGGAAGAGTCGATCCTCGGTCTACTTGTTCGCAATGCCAAGATCCCGCAGACCACCCATGGCCTGAACATGGTCCAAGGAGCGCTTGAGGGGGTCCTGAACCGCGCGCTTGAGAAGCAAATTGTGCAGCCGCGTGGTGGCTCCGGCGGACGCTGGGAGATCAGCATTCCAACGATGGAATGGCTCGCGGCGAACGATCCCAACGCTCTGGCCAACCGACACCTGAGAACGATTCGCGTGCGGGTGTGGCCGGTCGGTGCGTGGGAAGAGTTCACGGTCATCGTCTATCTGAGCTGGGAGCTCGCGAGCTAGGAGGCTGAGCCATGAGTGACATCTATGATCCGCAGAAATTCACCTTCGTTGTCAACGGCCGGCACATCACGAAGTGGAAGAAGCTCCGTGGCGGCCGATCGCAGGATCGCGTCCATGGCTTTTCTACGGCCGATGGTCAATCCTATGCTGGTATTGACAGTTCGCAACTTGGATTCTTCGAATTGACGCTGCCGCATGTCAATCCTCACGCGGCATTCTTGACGAACCTCGAAGCGATGAAGGATCCGTTCCCGGTAGCGGCGATTGACAAGTCGCCCGGATCACCCAGAGGTGCACGAGGATCGCAATGCTTGGTGCGCAAGCTTGCCGACATGGAGCGCGGCAAGGCCGAGGAAGACACCGACGAGTCGTGGGAATTCTTGGTGCTTGACTTCACGTCTGGCTACCACGGAGACCCGACCGATGATGAGACACCGCTGCCAACCACTGAAGGCTAGGTAGCACAACGTAAGTGATTGATGCAGCCCGTCTCCACGGTGAGGGAGGCGGGTTGCTTCTCAATAGGAGGGGACCATGACCGAGAACGAGAAGGCGCCAGTCACGCAGCCCGCAGTACAACCGAAACCCCCAGCACCCGCGCCTGACAACGACGTGTGGTACACCGATCTTGGAATGACGGCTGTCAAAGTCGGACCGAAGCACTGGGCGTTTCAGCAGGTGAATGGCGATTACCTGAAGACGGCACAGCACAAAGCTCGCAACCCGCGGACCGGCCAGACCGATGATCGACGGCTGTTCCGCGTGTGGTACGACGACGTTGTGCTTGGCGAGGCTGTGCTCGACGGCAAAGAGAACTGCACTGGCGTGAAGCCAGGAACAAGGATCCCGATCGAGCAACTCAATGCACCAGCATACAACGCCTTCGAGGCGGCCTTGACGTCGTTTCTGGGCTACCTCGACTGAGCGGCTTCTCCGGGTTGGCATCATTGAATGCCTTGAACGGTGGGCACTCCTCTTCTCCGGTTATCTGACCTACGAATCACTGTGGGGGGCGCCGGAGGGGGGCATGGTGCCGCTCGAGGCCGATGAGGTGCATCTCGCCTACGACGAGTGGGAGAGATTCCGCAATGCGGAGAAGGCGTGGAAGGAAAACGACGACAACGCAGGCATCACGTTTGATCCGGCACTCTACCGGATGCAGCGGTTAGAGGAGCTGGATGACGCATAGGCCGTAGCTGGCCAGGGGAGAGGAACACATGAGCCGCCGCATCTCTGTCATCGTCGATGAACGCGGTGTCAACAAAGTCGCCAATTCCCTCAATCGCCTGAACACTATTGGCAACAAGACGGTCGGTGTTCTGCATCGGGTGATGTCCGGAGTGAAGAGCGTCGGCCAGTGGATCTATCGGTATCGCTATCGGATCACCGCGGCGTTCTCCGCTGCGATGTACGCCATTGGCCGGACGTACATGTCCTTTGAGGACACGATGGTCCGAACCAAGGTGGCACTGCGTACCACCGACGCGGACCTCAAGTTGCTCGAAGAGACTGCTCTCAACATCGGCAAGACGACATCCTATTCAGCAGGGGAAGCCGCCGAGGGAATGAAGATCCTCGGCCGTGCTGGCATGGCCACGAAGGACATCATTGCGTCCATCGCGCCGGTACTCGATCTCTCCTACGTCGCAGAGATTGATCTCGGTGAAGCAGCTGAGAAGACGGCCCACATCCTCCAGATGTGGAACATGGAGGCCTCTGAAGCGACACGCATTGCTGATGTGCTTGCAATGTCGGAGCAGGTTGCCACCGGTTCGATTCTCGAAACGGCAGACGCTCTCAAGTTTGCAGGTATCGGTGCTGCCAAAGCGGGCATTTCCTTCGAAGAGACCACGGGAATGATTCTCGAGCTTGCCAAGGGCGGAATCCTCGGTTCAATGGCCGGCCGATCGTTGCGAATGAGCTTCATCCGGTTCGAGCGGATCAAGACTGGCCAGACCGCGAAGTTGATGACCCAGACATTTGAGCGCCTTGGTCCGGCAGTCAATCAGGCTGTGCGGGCTGTTCAGAAGGGGCAGATGGGTTTCGTCGAGTTCGTTGGTGTACTGACTAGGGCTGGTGCCACGCTCGGCGATATGGCGAACATCTTCGAGGCGCAGGCAGCCCCGGCGATGCTGCAGCTCGGCCAAGCCACTGGAGAGAGCTACCAGAAAGTCGTCAACGTACTTGTCGAATCCGGCGGCTACGCGAAGGATGCTGCAGCTGAGATCGCCGGCACGTTGACGGCAACGGTCAAGAAAATCAAGGCTTCGCTTGGTGTGATAGCAATCGAGCTCGGTTCGACCGTTGCGCCGGATCTTAAGGATTGGCTGAACAACACACTGCACCCGTGGATCAATGATGTGACCGAAGCCTGGAACACCGGTGGCGACACGTGGCAGGAGAAGCTACGTAGTGTCTGGGATGGCAAACTGAAGCCGGAGTTTGAGCGCGGGCTCGCATCGCTTGGCGACTTGATCGCAAAATGGACACCGAAGCTTGCTGAGGGTATCGGTAATCTAGCTGCAGATCTTGTTCCTTCATTGGTTAAGGGAACGGCTGCGGGTATTGGGAAACTGACTGCGCAATCATGGTCTGGCTGGAGCGCACTCGGTGATTGGATGATGGCGCACACGACCGGCTTCTTCGCCACGACGATTCCGAACGCGGCCAAGGGGGCTGCACGTGCTGTAGCCAACGGAGTGATCGGTGACTTAAATGCCTTGCCTGGCGTGAATATTCCCTCTTTGGGCAAAGACCCCAAGGCGGGTCATGCAGGTCAGGGCACTGCAGGGACGCTCGCCGGTATGGGCATTCTCCCGCCGGGCTGGACGCCGACACTAACCTCTCAACCTAGGGAAAGTGTTACCGAACACGCGCGTGGCCAAATGGAGTTCTTCAACGTCTCCGAGATGGTCAGCATGTTTTCTCAAGAATTCGGACCGAGTGAGCAACTCGATGCGCTTCTCAAAATTGCTGACAATACAGAGGGGGATGCGGCCTCTGGAGGGTCTTCCCCAGCTTGGTTAAGTAGTTTGGTGGACAAGATGGGGCTTTCAGATCCACTAGGAAGCGTCCTTGGCCCAATTGGTGACACGCTCCTGTCATATGTAACGGATCCCATTGTCAGCGCGCTTGACAAGCATCTGGGTCCTACTACAACACGACTGCAGAAGCTTGCCGATCGAGCGCTCCGCGTGTTGGATGTGCCGCTAGGGGCGCTGAACATGGCGTTGGATGGGATCCTAATGTTACTCGGTCAGGACTACACCTCCGGCCGTCTGACGAACGAAGGTGCCTACCAGTACGCCTACGCGCCAGCCGGTGGTGGAAGTCTCTCTGCAAGCAGTGCGCTGCAGGTTGGCAGCATGCATTTCCACGGTGTGTCTGGTGGAGAGGATGCTGGACATCAAGCTGTTCATGAGATTGCCCAGTACGAAGGCCTCGCCTCGCGCCAACAGGCTCGCAGCCTTCGGCGAGGCATGGTGAAGAGCGAAGCCCAGGAGCGCTGATGCCACACAACGCAATGATTCGAGATGAACAAAGCGGTGAAACGTTGCTTCTGTGGGCGGTGACGTCGGAATCGCCTCGGTTCACTAACCAGATTACCGGTGAGCCGATCGACACGAAGAAGACGGGAGGTCACCTCAATGCTCGCGTACTTGCCGATCACATTCACCACGAACCACTTGAATTCACAGCCATTGTCGATCTTACTGGCGGGCCGGGCGGTGTAGAAGGTGCCGTCGGTGGCCCCGGCTACGACGTGGAGCAGCTTAACAAACTGACAGACTTCTCCAACCGGCATACGACCTTTTCCTATACTTCCTACACTCTAATTGGCGACTCCCCACGAGGGGAGAATGTGCGGCCGGGACTGACGTACCCGTTTCTTGGATTGGCCGAATTTCGTGCAATCAAAGCAGCTGGCGGCAAAGGCGAAAACATCATCGGGGCAACGGTCAAGTTCCAGTCGGTGGTTATCACCTATGGCGGCCAAGCAATCACGGATCCAGACGTCGCATACGGCAACACCGATGAAAGAGACCTCTCAATAGAGTTTGGACTAGAGCGTGGGTACGGTCGTCTTGGTGCTCTGCTGGGAGCGTTTGTCGGGTCCTCGATTGGCGGTCCAATCGGCACATTGATTGGTGCCGCAATTGGCACAGCGGTAGGCACTGTTGTAGGGGCGTTGGTTGTTCAAACCGGTTCTGTTCCCCGACAGCTGTTCACTACAGAGATCGATGGGATCCCGTTCGATTTCGAACTCCGTTCGAACCCGGATCACGGCATCGTGACGTTCTCAATGAGCTACGAAGGCACGGACTTGGTCCGTGAGCAGCGCGTGATGTACGGGATGAACCTGCTTTCTGGTGTGACACATCGCATCGTTCATGGTCTCCATATCGTGCCGCTCGATCCCTCCGGAAGTACTGACGAAGTGACCTGCGAGAACCTCGGCCGAACTGTACATCTGCTGGTCTTCCAGGAGGACTAGGGTGGCCAAGAAAATTGCAGAGTTTCAATCTGAGGGTGGTGGCTGGCGGATTAAGGTGACAACGGCTGGCGGCACGGAGTTCTATTCTCGCGATGAACGCCAGCCAAACCGTGGCTATGGTACTCCGGAAGGACGTTACCTGATTCGATTTCGCATTCCGTTTGACATCTCTCCCGACAACGACCTCGGCGAGATTCGCTTGTACAACTTGGACAAGGCCTCCGTGAAGCAGTTCAAGCGTGGCGAGCTATTGAAGCTCGAGGCGGGCTATCACCCATTCGAGAAGCACAAAGAGCTCGTGCTCAACGGCACGATCGAGGACCTCGTGGTTGAGGAGCTTTCGAAGACAACGCGCATGCTGACGGTCTACGTTGGCGACACCACCGACATCTGGCCCGTGGCGACAGCCACGAAGGGCTATGCGCCGGGGATCAAGCCGAGCGTGATTGCGGCAGACTTGGCGAACACCATCGGTCTCGACATTGGCAAGATCGACCCCAAGGTTGACCCACCGTATGCCAAACGAGGCCTGGCGTTGGTCGGCGCGACACGCCCGATGTTCGAACTGCTAGCACGAGACATGCAGTCTGTGGTTTACGTGGCCCGCCGGAAGCTCTACGTGTTGCCGCCGGATCAGGGCGTGTGCTCTGGCGTGGTGCTCTCCGGAGACAACGGACTTCTCTCCGCCAAACCAGCGATGGAGGTCTCGGCTGATATGCGATACGTCCACTCGATCGAGTCGGGCGAGAAGCCACAGGTGCATCAGGTGCAGGCGCTGTTGACTCCGAAGCTATGGTCCAATCGAACCTTCGAAATCGATGCGGATGATCTGCCCGGGACATGGCGTACGATTGCCGGCGATCACTCAGCCGATGGTCGCTCGTTCTTGACCACGGTCCGGGTGGCAAAGGGATAGACAATGTCCACACACGAGGAAAACACTGCAGTCTTGCTTCGCCAGTTGCTGGAGGCCCGTCTTGAGCAGGTTCATACGTGGTTGCCGGCCAAGCTGATTGAGTTCGACCACACGACGCTTCGCGCGACAGTCCAGGCAACACTACTCAAGGTGATGGGGCCGCCGGAGAATCAGACGAAGCTTGAGTTCCCGACGATCTTCGAAGCCGATGTGCTGACAATCAAGACGCACACCTTCGGCATGCGTGCTCCGTATGAGGTAGACGATCCAATCTGTCTTGGCTTCTACGAACGTTCGACCGAGGAGATTCTGACCGACATCGAGCAACGTGATCCGAAGTTCTCGCGCAAGCACCATCTCACGGATGCATTGGTCGTACGTGGTCGGATGACAGATGACGAAGGCACAGACCGACCCTTCCCCGATTGTTGGCTAGACGAGTGGATTTTCTTCCACCGGGACAAGCCGGGAACGTGCATCCGGATGCTGCCGGATGGTGCGGTGGTTGTGCAAGTCGACGACTCCGCGAAATGCTACATCGGATCAGGGACGGAGGGTTGTGAGCCCGGCGACGTAGCCGTCGACTACGCGATTCTTGGCACACGCCACCGCGCGTGGGCTGAGGCTCATGTGCACGGTGATGTAGAGCCTGGCGGTGGTGTGAGTGGACCGCCAACAGTAGCCCCGCCGGCAACAAGCGAGCATGTGCTGATCGGAGAATAGATGCCGACAACCTATCCAACGACTTCGTTCAAACTGATGACGCTCACGCAGCCCGGCACGTTGGGGCCGGTGTACGACCTGGACCTCGGAGAGGACGGCGGCCCTCAGCTGGTGGAGGACTCCCAGGAACTCGCTCAATCGATTGCGCTGCGTCTACGCATGATCCGTGGCGAGGCATGGGAAGAACCGGATTGCGGTCTACCGTGGTTCGATTTCCTCGGCGCCAAGCCGGGCAACCTCAGCCTCCTTCGGCACGAGATTCTCCTCGAGCTCCGCAAGGATGAGCGCATTGTACAGGTTGATTCGCTGATCATTACAGAGGATCCGCAGCAGCGCGCAGTGACCATCAAGGCGGCAGTCCGCGGTGTTGACGGTTCGACGATTCGGGTGGAGGTATAGATGAGCGACCTTACGGCAACAATCAATGATGAGACGTTTGGCATCCTCGAGACAGGCTTCCGCCGACCGAGCGTAGTCGATCTCCTCCAACAGCTTCGCATTGATGCCGCTGATGAGTCGTTCTCGTTTGGCCCGAATGCTGATCTCCGTGCGCATTCTCCGCTTGGACGATTTCTGGCCGCGATTTCCAAGCAGGAAGACCGTGATTGGAAACAGCTTGAGGCTTACTACTACGCCGGCTTCATTCCAACGGGGACCGGCGCTTCTTTGTCGAGCAAATGTGCCGAGATGGGTATCGCCAAGACCGCAGCCACCAAGGCGTGGACTGTTCTCACCATTCTCGGCAGCGCCGGTACGGTGATTCCGGCGGAGGATCGTTGGCAGGCATCGAGCGGCGTACTGTTTGAAACGCTGAGCCAGGTCGTGATCGGTGCCCGCGGAATCGCTGATGTGAAGGTCGAAGCAGTCGTTGCCGGCGCCGACGGGAACGTTGCAGCCGAAACGATTGCCACACAGGTCAATCCAATCTCCGGCGTAACCTCTGGATCGAATACCTACGATCCAGGCACAACACGGATTCTTGGATCGAATGACCAAGGCCGGATTGCGTTGGCCGCCGATGGTAGCAAGAACGACTACCAGCTCGTGCGGGTGGCGGATATTGCCCATCCGTACTGCTTGGACGATCTGATTGTGAAGGTGGCCAACGACGCCGAACCGACACCGTTCACTGCGCTGTTCAACTTCCATCTCGAGGTGCTCGATCACGCAACGGGAGAACTGCTGGGTCGGACCGAGACGCAGACGTTCGAACTTGAGGCTGGCGTATCCCAGACCTGTCAATTCACTAGTGAAGCGATCGACATCTCTGGATGCAGCAGCACCTACATCCGGATTGTGTTTGCCAATGAACAGACGAGCGAGGCGATCCTCGGTCTGTCCTACGATGACGCCAACCAGTATCAGTCTGGCGCGCTGTATCTGAACGTAGTCGAGCAGTCAGGATATGACGTTGTGATGTCGTTGATCTCGCGGCTTCCCGGCGCAGCAACCGGTGGTGATGACGGCGAGACAGACACCGAACTTCGGGTCCGGTATCTGTTGTCTTCGGCCACGTTTGGTGATGCCACAGCCGAAGCAGTTCGGTCGCAGCTCTACCGGGTGACTGGCGTCAAGGCGGTCACGATCCGGCAAAACCGGATGGATTCCGAAGTCGACGGCATGAATCCTCACTCGATCGAAGCGACGGTGTACGGCGGGGATCCAGACGACATTGGTGCAGCGCTCGAAGCCTCGGTGCCTGTTGGCTGTGAGACGCTTGGGGATTCAGCGGTCACGATCCGCGATACTGTTGGCCAAGCCCACGTATATCGCTACAACAAGACGACGCGGGTGCCAATCTACGTCGACATCACGCTTACCGTCGATGGTTCATTCTCGCACGCGCTAGGATTGGCCGAGATTCGCGATGCTTTGGCCGGCTACATCGGCGGGGTGGACTCCGATGGGACGTTCCACATTGGGCTTGTCCCGGCAGATGATGTGATCTATCGACGTGTCATTGCGTTGGTCATGGCCACGGCCGGCGTGGTTGACGCTTCGGTGACGATTGACACCGCTGACGATCCGGTTGGCACAGCGAACCTGACGATTGATCCGGGAGAGATTGCTGAGACGAAGCTTGAGTACATTGACATTGAGGTTTCCGCATGAGCGGGACGCTCGATCGACTGCTGACACAGGATTCGCTCTGTCACTACTACAACACCGAGCGCTCTGGCGGGGTGGCGAAACTGTTCTATCCCTACGCTCAAGCGGCCGACCGCCGACAATCGATTCTCGAGGCTATTTACGAACAGCACTATCTTGAGACCGCTGTGGGTTATTCGTTGGATCTAATCGGGCGAGCCATAGCCCTGGGACGGCTTGAAGACGAGATCGACACCGCCTATCGTCGACGCCTCCGCCTTGAGTACATGATCCTCACAAGCTCGGGCACGCTGGAGCAGGTCCGGGCGATTCTTGCGGAAGCGCTGGGAATTGAGCCGGGAACGATCCTGATCTACTACAACGAGTCACCATCACAGGTGCTTTCTGATCTGCCGTATTTCGTCGAGATCTCGATCGTCCATTCCGCTCTGTTGTTGGATGAAGACCGGCCATGGTTCAAGTTCTCCGATGATTCAGAGACGCGCGCCGAAGCCAGCGAACAAGGATTCAATACGGGCCAATGGCTGGGGCGATCGACCACCAAGGCAGAGTGGCTCGTTGAGCTGAATGCACTACTAGAGCGTATTCTCGCAACAGGCGTGCAGTACGTTATCGCCGGCCACGGTGGTTTCCGATTCAGCCTGGAATCCGCCGCACGAACCGATGATTCCGATCGCGGCTTCGACCGTGGTTCATGGCGTGGCGTGTTCAAAGACGACGAGTAGTAAGGGGACCTCGCAGATGAGGGGGACAACGTGAGCAATCATCCGTTCGGTTTTATGGAACACCATTTCTCAGAATGGGCGGCCATCGGGACAGAGACCCCGGAAGGTTCCCGCGATTTCCTCGCCGGCCAAGAGCCGACGGAGAAGGAATTCGACTACCTGTTTGACCAGATTCACAAGTTCGCTGACGAAATCCTAACGAAGATTCGTGACTATGTCATGCCGCAGCGCTTCTTCCCGGAGTCGATCTCGCTGGTTGGGGCAGATTCCGGAACCGAGAATGTGTTGACCACGGCGGATAGCCGACGGCTGGCAGTCGTCAAGCTGGCTGCGGCCAGCTACGAACAGTGCCGGGTGACGGCTCGTGTGCTGAAGGACAACACGATCTCGACGCCAGAGGAAACCAAGGTGGTGTTGTACTGGTCAACAGCTGCCACGGCATCGAAGACCGCTGAGCTGCGCGTGAAGTACAAGGCGCTCGGCGCCGGAGATGTTGTCACTGGAAGCGCTTCGACGATTTCGAAGCAAGCAGCAGACTCCGCTGTACAGAACGGCCTCGTAACTACAACGATCGACCTTCCAGTCCTAACGCTCGGCGATCTGTTGTTGCTCGAGATCGGGCACGACGGTACGGCTGACGACATCGATAACGACATCTGCATCCACATGATCGAGGTGATCTAGCATGGGATCCGAATGGCGTGATCGTATGAATCTGATCATCGATGGTACCTACGGGGATCGACCAGAGGCCTCTGCCGATCTTGAAGGCGTGTTCTACTACGTGACCAGCGGCGAGACGCACCTCGGGAAGTTCTACCGCTGCAAAAGCAGTGCCTGGGTGCTGATTCCATTGCATGAATGGCTCGCAACGGCTGACCATGATCATGATTCGGACTACGCGCCAACACCTCACAACAACGAGCATCACAGCGAGGCCTACATCACAGCGTATGACGATGACGATACGGACCGTGCATCAGCTGTCGGTGCGGAGCACAGCGTCAAGGCCAAGACGGCCGCTCTTGCTGACAACTCAACACTACTTAGTAGCTACACCGCTATGCAGCTGATGCTGATGGGCGGCTTGGTCTTCGGAAACTAGGGGGAGCCATGAGCTTTGGCAATTTCGTACAGGGTCACAATGTAGTCGCGAATGGGAATTCCCTCGCGATCAAACCGGCCGGAGACGAGAAGTGGATGATCCAGGGCGTCTATTTTGGAACTAACGGTGTAGCTGGCGACGTCAAAGTCATCCGGACAGATGGTTCGAATGAGATCGAAGTCGAATCGTCTGATGCGGACGCCACGGGCTACCTTGGCATGCGGTGGATTGCCTCAGCCACGTACTGGTGGTTGATCAAGAATGAATCCGGTGTGTCGTTGAAGTTTGCCTACGACGCCGTCGTTGTTGAGGTCTAGGGCGATCTCATGACGCAACGAAATCTACGCAGTCCGCAGGTCCAAATCGAGAATACGGCGGTTTCCGGCTGGGCAGTACGCGCTGAGCTCGACACAACGTGGGCCACTGGTTCGACGTACTCGTTGTCCGTAAACGCTGACGAGCTGTGCATTGTCTGCGCTATCGGGCAATACGGTGACAGCGATCCTCGTTTCGTTCTGCCGTACTGCGATGATGGGTGTTATGCCCAAATCGTTGCTACCGGGAAATCGATGGGGGCATCTATACCAGGATACTGGCGCCCTCAAGCAATACACATTCTCGCTGCAGGAGAGTTGAAGTTCCTGAACTTCGGGAGTGGCTCCGGAAAACTGGTTGGCTGCATCCTGACGCCTACACTAACTGGAGGATCAACGAGCCAGTGCTTGACGCAGGAACAGATGCCCGCAAATGAGTTGAGCATTACCGGAGCGGCTATCGCTTACGAGCTTGTCGAGGGAGCAAATCTTGTCAATGATTCTCTGGTCTCTCTCCCGGCCCATGCGTTGATCGTTGCAGAAGGCACAGACGAGCTGACGCACATCCCGGCAGGAAGTGCGCTGTCTCTTGATCCCGGGAATACTGCAGCCTATACCGTGCTGTGGGGTGTCCGGACAAGTGTTGGAAATCCATCTCAATATCGTGAGGCATGTGTAGCGAAGGTCACCACGGCAGGTTTATTCAACATCAACCAAGGGGCTCAGCAGTCGCCGTACTTTGCTCTCAAGACACGAGCCAGCTCACTGTTGCTTAGCGGATAAGGGCTAGCCGATGTCTGTTATCGACATTGGTCCTGCGTGTATAAACAGAGCTAGCGACTTCTCTGGCAATAACACATACATTCAGACTGACAATCCAGCCAATGCAGCTGGGACCATCACCTCGGTTGAGATCTATGTCAACGCAAACATGTTCGGTGTCAAAGTTGCTATCTTTTCTGAGGGTGCGACTGGCTACTTCACTGCTCAGGACAGCGAATCAATCGGTAATCTGGTGGCTGGCAAGCAAACGGTCGAAGTCTCGCTTTCTGTCAATGAAGGGGAATTCATTGGCCTCTATTTTGGAAACGGGAAGATAGAGCGGACGCTGGGTGCGGTTCTGTCTGGTTACTACCTTAGCGGCGACGAGACAGCGTGCTCCAACAAGAAGTTCAACGCGTATACTTCAGTGCTCAGTATCTATGGCACTGGGACTACTCCGAATATCGCCCCTACGGCTCCAACATCTCTTTGTTGTGAAGGCGAGACTGATCCAACTAGCGTCACTGATCTAACGCCGGAATTGGACGCGATTCTCAATGATCCAGATTCTGGCGATTACCTCGATGCTGTCGAGATCCACGTGGGTACGACCAACGACCCGGAGAATTCTCCAAACAAGTGGGATTCCGGAACGATTACGCTGGATCCGGACATCGAGGAGGGCAACCGCTGCAGCAGTATCCCCTACGCTGGGAGCGCCATCTCGCAACTCGGCGAGACGTTCTACTGGTGCATTCGGGCTCGCGATGACGATGGGGAGTGGGGACCGTTCTCTGCTGCAGCTCAGTTCACGATGGCGCCGAAAGAAGTTGGTGTCTCTGATACCGGCTCTGGCATGGAAGCCGTGTCTGCCCAGGTTGCGCTAACGGTAGCCGAAACGGGAACGGGGGCAGATGCTATTGCGACCTTGTTAGGTCGTATTGCGATCGCTGAAACAGGATCCGGCGCGGATGCAGTTTCTGCAATCAATGCGTTCATCTCTGCCGTGGATGCAGGTTCTGGATCGGAGTCTCTCGTCGCAGTGGTTACCGTATCGATCGCTGAAACAGGATCCGGCGCGGACACCGTTTCTCATTACCGCCTTCTTCTCGAGCAGGACAATGCCTCTGGCGCAGATATCGTGGCCGCAGTCAGGGCTTTGCTTTCCATTGCTGATGTGGCTGCAGGCAACGATGTGTCTACCATCAAGGCAACGATCTCCATCGCTGACACGGCCGAAGGGGCTGACGTTGTGTCCCTTCGGGCGCAACTCGTGATCGCTGACACGGCAACCGGTGTTGATGCGTTCGCCGCGCAGGCAACGATCTCCATCGCTGACACGGCAACCGGTGTTGATGCGTTCCATGCCATCCAGGCATTGCTGGCTATCACTGACGTTGCTGTCGGCACCGATGCGCTCGCCGGAGTACAAGTCCGCGTCGGCATTGCTGACACGGCCGAAGGGGCTGACGTTGTCCAACCGCCCCGCGTGGAACTCACCATCTCTGATAGTGGGGAGGGAAGCGAGATTACAACTGTCACGGTGCGCATGACGCTCATCGATACAGGCGCCGGAGATGAATCCCTGTCTGTCACAGCTCGCGTCCAGTTGTTGGATTCTGGTGTCGGGGTTGACGCGATCGCAGAGCTGCTTTCGGCGGTCACGATCGCCGATGCAGGTGTTGCTGGGGAGATCCTTGAGATCCTTGTTGGCCTTGGAATTGCCGATGCAGGCGCCGGGACGGACTTGCTGAGCCTTGTCCAAAGCGCGATTGCGATCGCCGACGCAGGAACAGGAGCTGATGCAGTCACTACTAAGGAGTGGTCACCGACAGTCTCGATCGAGATTGAGTACGCCAAGGGGATAACTGACGTCGCCTACGACGAAGGAGACAGCGAAGCAACCTACAAACTGAACGAGTAAATGCAGTAGGGGAGGGAACAGATGAGCATTGAGACACCGCAGACCAGAACCGTTGCCGATGCTGTCCGCTGGTCGCCACGTTGGTCGACCCAGAAATTCGAGAACTCCGAAGCGCGCAGACGAAACACAGTGTCCTTGGCTGGGCAGTTCAAGCAGTTCGAGGACGGTCGAATCACCTGGCGAGGTCAGCTGATGCGCTGGGGCGACCTGGTTTCCGCGTGGGCCAAACGCCATGGCTGTACGATCGAGCAAGCAGCCTATGCGTGGCTTCCTCGAGAGTTTAAACTCGACTTCGCCCGCAGAATGCGCTTCGCCTACGCCGTGGACGAGTTTGCACCGAACTCGCTTGTCAACGCTGGCATCAACGAGTTCTGGACATTGATCGCTGGATCTGGCGGCACGGCATTCACCAATGCCAATGCAGCGATCGGTGTGGGGATCTCGAGCGATGCCACTACTGCAGGCATGACCGATCTCCAAGGCGGTTCGAAAACACGTTCTGGCATGGAGGCAGGCTACCCGACCTACGGCACAAGCCAAAAGGCCACGTGGGAAGCGGAATTCACTGGCGACGAGGCCAATCATGCCTGGGCCGAACACGCAGTGTTCAACGCGACCGAAAACGGTGACATGGCCAACCGCAAAGTCGAGGATGAGGGCACGAAGACCTCCGGCCAAGTCTGGGTCGAGGATCACGAGATTACGCTTTCCTAGGAGGATTCATGCCCAAGGACAAGAACCGTGCACCGGGATATGCAGACTGTCCGGGTTGTGTCGGGGTCGACCGCGATGGCAAGACTTGCGCTCCGGGCAATCTCTCTTATTGTACGGCCTGCCAGGCGAATGTGTCGGGGTGGTCTCCAGGCGAATGTGTCGGGTGCCTGCAGCTTGTCGATGACAAACCGTGCGCCTCTGGCAATGCAAAAAGATGTGCTGTGGCGTGGTTTCGCAATCGGTAGCTCATGAGCTCGGAAACGATTGCACCGAAACAACCAAGCGAGATCAAACCAGTGACCGTCGACTTCTCCGAGATCATTGGAGAAGGCGACGCCTTGTCGAGCGTTGGGGCGACGGTCTACGCATGGGACGATCGGGATCAAGTCTCGCTTTCGCTCGATCTCGACAGTACCTATTCCACTGCGGCTACAGCTGTGGTGCAACTGCTGGACACCGATGGCGAGCAACTGGTCTCTCAAGAGCTCAGTCTCCATGCAGCCCTGACGCTTCTGCAGATCATCGCCGACAATGAATCCGCATGGGTCGAGAGTGAGGATCTGGTGGTCTCCGGGCTTGGCTGGGCCGACGGTAGTTGCTACTTCAAGATCTCCGGTGGTGTCACGGGCCATACATACAAGATCACCTTGCTCGGCGCAACAGACGACGGCTACAAGCCGGAGCAGGAAGTGATCGTTTCGGTGGTGAGTCTATGACCGGCCAGCCCTCGATTGAGGATATCCCTGGATTCGGTCTACTCAAGGACTTCCTTGATGTACGTTTCGGCCGTTTGGACGATCGGATCTCCACTGTTGCCAATGAAACGCATGAGCTCAAGGAGTCCGTCGACGGCCTTGTGGAATGCGTTTCCACTGGCAATGGTCAGCCGGCGCTCAAGATGCAGGTCAGCGAGAATACTGAGTTCCGCATCGAATTCGAGCAGGAGAGGAAACGCACCCGCAATCAGCGGCGAACCGCGTTCTACAGCTTCGTCGTCTCCGCATTGTTGCTTGGTGTGAGCATTGGCCTCGCTTACGCGCGCAGCATTCCTATGAGCGGCGGCTGATAAGCACCTGAGACTAGCGCTTGCTTCTGGCTTCTCAAAGGCTTGCGCGGGGGGAGAGGAACAAATGAAGACAAAGGTTGCAATTCTAGGCCTTGTGCTGTTTTTGACCATCAGTGGATGTTCTCTTCTGCATCAACCGCCAGACCCGATTCAGTTTGTCTTCTCAGCCTATGGCCAGGCTTGGGGAACTGTGATTACAGCACGCCCGGCTTTGGAGGATGGCGGGCTGGCTGTTGCAATTGCGGTCAATGAAACATGCTGGATTGACTGGGGCGATGGATCTGCGCGCGAGAACCTATCCACCACTCGCGGGCAACACGTCTACCGCTACGAAGGCTCCTATACCGTGACGGTATCGGCTGACGATCGCCAATCGACAGGCACCATTGTGGTCGAGAATCATCATCCTGTCTCATACGGTCCATTCGTTCTCCAGGCGTCTGAGGGGTGGGGGCTTGGATGGCGGGAGATCGTCACGTTCGATTTCCGCGAGCAAGACAAAGGGTGCCTCGGCTCCGGTACTGCGCCCGAGCACTACGGCATAAGAGATCCTGATGGAGACCCTGTGCTGATTCGCTTGACAGTTTCTGGACCAGATGGTCACGGCAACATCGTCGACTACTCCGTCTACACGCAATGGGGAGATTATGTCTCGGGTGCATTCGTCAAAGCTGACTTCCTTTATCCCTGGATTGGATGGTGGGCAGTTGATCCGTTGGCGCCGGTGTTCCCGCGGGGTCCTGGATATGGCTTCCTGGCGTTTGTGAGACCTCAGGGCTGCGGTGATCCGCCCCCAGTGATTCCGCCGGGCACAGAGAGCTTTGGCACGCTGGTATACACAATTGAACTGATCGACCTATGGATGCGCGAAGAAGATGCCGTAACCACAACATGGAGTGGATATCTCTCTTCTTCGCCAATCTGTCATTAAACCAAGCAAAGGAGGATGTACTATGAAGAGAGCACTTGTTTTGTCGCTAGTGATTCTGATTGGCCTTGCGATCGCTGGCTTCTGCCAGGTTGGAGCATGGAGCGCTGGTCAACTCTACGGCGGTCCGGGAGGATTGTTTTTCAACGGTGATGCCACCGTGGTGGACGGTCATCCGGACTTCGATCTATGCCTCGGCGGCAACGGCCGGTATCTTGATCTTGGTGTAAGCGTTCGTGATTGCCTGACCGCTCCATATCTGCATGGGTTCGCTATCTACAGTGACCGGTGGGGTAATAGCCGGTCCATTGGATTTGCGGCGGGTTTATTGACAACGTTCACCCCGTTCGCCGATGTTCAAACAGCTGGTCTGACCTGGTCACCGCCCTTCCGTCTCGCCGACTTCGAACTGTTCACTCGACTCGAGATGGAACTCGCCGCATGGCTTGATCTTGTCTCAGATCTGAGCGTCTATGCCGAGTTCAGCATCGTTCCGGTGTGGAACGGTGATGCGTTTACCACGGGGACACGCTGGGCGTTTGGATTCAGCTATCAATGGACCGACGCTTTCGTTCCGCGGGAACCAACGACCGAGTTCTAGCGCAGAGGAAGTGGGGGCATGGGCGCATTCCGTGCCCCTTCTTCTTTGAGCAGAGGAGGTAACGATGAAGCCCACGATGCTCAAGGGGGTTGTGAATCTGATTCGTTTGGCGATCGATCGGATCAAGCAACCAGCTACTCAAACGACGGCCAAGGCAATCGAAGCAGCAGGCGGGCGGAAGTTCTTCTACGGCGGATGGTTGATTCCTGTCTGGATTCTCGCAACGTTCCTGCTGCACATGCCGGACGTACTGATCCTCGCCGGCGCTGGAGGGATTGGTTTTGCTATCGGCTGGGAAGGGGCTCGAGATCTTCGTGCTGTTGGACATGCTGAGGCCGAGATTCAAGATGAGGCGGGGTAGCATGTCTCACCGGACGTGTTTAGTACGTCGTAACGGTTCCCTCGCTACCCCGCTTTGACCTGGAGGGCGTTCATGACCTACCAACAAGCATATGAGGAGCATGGCAGCATCAAACGCGCTGCGGCTGCTTTCAACATTCCCTATACCACGTTCCACAATCGTCTCAAGAAAGAGAAAGCAGGACAACAGGTGCCTCCTATAGAACGTGGGGCCTTGACGCCAAAGCAAACACACCGTTCCAAACGTCCGCGTGTAGCCGCGCTTTCAGAGCGCGAGTTGCTGGCCACGCATGATCCGTACGAGAAGGCTCGTGTGAACATGGAGCAGGTTCCCTCCTTCATCGATTCAGGCGCGTTCGTCAAGGATTACGAGATGCGCAAGGCGATCGGGCTATCTGGAGATTCTCAACTCTTCCGTGAACTCGCGGAAGATCCAGAGATGGGGCTACTTTGCTATCAGTTTGTCATGGGTAAAGGGAACAAGGAAACGATCTACTGGACAGACCCAGAGACGAAGACCCGCGTGCTTGAGGAACGCCCGCTGATCGCACGCGACATCCTGCCGAGCATGGAGGAGGATTAGTATGCCCGCGAAAAGAACCACATCGGAATCGGAGGCGGACATCCTCGAACAGCACGATCCTAGCCCGTCTACCGTCTCGCTACGCAAGCAACTTCAAGCAGCCCTTCGTGACAACAACCGATTGAAGAAGCAAGTTGGCGATGACGAACGCCTATTCGAAGCGATTCGGGATTCCATTCCGCTGCTCGATCCCTATCGGCATGTCCCGATCCGGACGCCAAAGAACGCCAAGAATCGCCTTGAGGCCACGCTTGTCCTCTGCGATGCACATTCAGAGGAGACCGTTGATCCGGAAGAGATCGAAGGGTTGGCGGAGTACGATTGGGCAACGTTCGAACACCGGATGAAGCTCGCCGGTGACAAGGTTGTTCGCCTCATTCGAGATCTCCGGCACACAGCGCAGATTGACGTACTGCACGTATGGTTGCTTGGCGATTGGTTCCTCGGGCAGATTCATCCTGACGAAATGGCGTGGGGGTCAAGCATGCCGTTGCCTTCAGCGTTGCCCCGTGCGTCCATCGTGGTAGGCGATGCGCTCCTCCGGCTGGCACCGCATTTTGGCGAGATGCACGTGGTGGGGTTGTGTGGCAACCACGGCCGTTCGACCACGAAGCCCGTGACCAAGATGAGCGCTGACCGTAACTGGGACTACTCGTTGTACCTGATTGCCGAAGCCCTGACCCAGCGCGAGAGCCGCATTGACTGGACTATCCCCCGATCCCGCGCGAAAGTGGTCGACGTGTTCGGTTGGAAGAATCTGTTGACGCATGGAGACATTTGTAAGCGCACCCATACCGTGAGCTACTTCGGGATTATCAACGGCATACTGAAGGAGCACGACACCCGTCGGCGAACCGACGAGGACTTTGACTATGCCTGGATGGGCCACTGGCATCACCGGGGGTTGCTCGAGAATACCGTGAGGATCTGCCCGCCGATCATCGGGCACAATCAGTTCGCACAGTATGAGATGCACCAACGCTCGCCTGCTGGTGCGTTGTTGACGCTGTTTTCAAAGCGGCACGGTCCCGTGAGTGAGTGGCCAATCAATCTCGAGACGAACTGATCTGTAGTTGTTGAGTGGCGTATACCTTCTTCTTGGTTGCGGAAGAGTGCTTTCCGCCCGCAGGCTCGTACGCGAGCCATGACCGACCTCAAGGGGGACGGACGGTCCGCCCAGCCGCTCCGTCCCCCGACGCAGGACAATCCCTAATCACCTTTGTCTCCATCCTTTTCCATCCGTGCTTTGAGCGCCTGTCGAATCGCGTCGGTCTTGTTGGACTGAGCCTCCAGGTACTCGATAACCGCGGCGTCGGTGTCGGTGTTGAGCATGATACTGAATTGCCTGCGATCGGCGGGCATTAGGACACCTCCTTCAATGCTGCCTGCAGCGCTTCGCGAAACCCGAACCAATCAACCGGCTCGCGAGGCGTATCCCAATTTGGATCCTCGTCCGGTCCCGCGACGAAATGCTGAGGCCACTCCTCGATGGAGCCGTCAGTGCCGAGCCTGATGCTCTCCAGATTCGCGCAGTGTTCTGCGACCATTTCGCCCAACGTGCCGCATGGGGAACCGTCGCATCCTGTAACCTCCAACCTATCCCATGTTAGGGCGTCGTCAGTCCCAACATAGGATCCGCCGTGACTGTCAACGATGTAGTAGACGTGATCGGGCTCAATGTGGATCAAGCCTCGGATATCCTCAACGCCCTCCGGTAGCTCATCGACACCCAGTTCGTAAATCTCGTCATACTCCCACACGTCGGAGACATCATCATAAATCTCGTCTCCACGCACCGCATCCCATTCGCCGAAGCCGCGTTCGCCTCGCCCGCTCAGATACACTGGTCGGATCATTTGGCTGCCTCCTTGCTGTGTGTGTACGCCAGAGCCCACTGCTCGACATCGGCAGGGTCCAATTCGATCGGGCCATAAAATGCCCCCATGCAGGGTTCCGTTTTGGCTACATACTGCTTATGGTATGCCACGATCGCGTGTGCGAGAACCTGATTTTTGCAGGCTTCCTCTGCCGTAATTCGGCAATCAATATAGTCGTCCTTGCTCATTGGCTGGACGGCTTGAGTCAAAGCTACGTCGAATACGTCTCCTGTTCGGGTAGCACTGGCAAGCTGGTATTCTTGGGTCTGCATCGTTTGCCTCCTTGTGGCTATCTGATATCGTATACTACACTACTAGTATCGTATTGTCAAGAAGGGCGAGAGGAGACATCCGTCACGTTTTCGAGTGATCGGATATTCTGACATTCTGGCTTTCTAACGTTGTTCTGTTCCGCCTTTTCGCTATACTGCTGTCCATGGGCATGCAGGTCATTGCGGTGGCGAATCAGAAAGGCGGGGTGGCAAAGACGACAACCGTTGCATCGTTGGCGGCAGCCTGGGCGGCGATGGGTCACCGTGTGCTGGCGATCGATCTGGATCCTCAGACTTCACTTACGGCAGCCACGCTTGGGGAAAGCTACGCAACGGGCCGCGAAGCCACACCAACGGCCTTCGATGCCCTCCAGGGCACAGAGTCGCTTCAATCGTGCCTGTGTGCTGCCTCAGAGGGGTTCTCCGTCACTATCGGGTCTTACAATCTGGTCGGCGCAGAGAAACTCTTCGGGGAGGATCACCCCGAGATGCGTCTCCGTGACGTGCTCGACCCGGTCCAGAGTGAATTCGATCTCGTGTTGATTGATTGCCCGCCAGGCCTCGGGATCCTAATGCTCAACGCCCTCACGGCAGCCAATCATGTGCTGATCCCCGTGGCGCCGCGCTACTTCGACATGCGCGGTCTGGCTTTCCTCCTTGACACGATTGACCGTGTGCGAGAGGCGTTCAACCCAGAGCTCGCGATCCTTGGGATCCTTCCGACCATCGTTCGCCGGCGATCGCGGCACAAGCGTCAGGTGATCGGCATCCTCCAAGATAGGTTCGGTGACTTACTCCTCGATCCCTCGATCCCAGAAACGGTCCGCTTCTGGGAAGCGCCAAGTTCACTCTCCTCAATCCTCACGTACGAACCCGACTCACTCGGCGCCCGGGCGTATCGCCAGGTAGCTAAGGAGGTGCTCGAGCGTGTCTCAGTCGTCACGAGATGACACCGTGAATCGTAAGGGCGTCGACGTCCTGTTTGGTACTCGACAAGACGGAATATCTGAATCCCGATCTGTTCGAAAAGCTGAACCCCCCTCTACCCGAAAAACAGAATCTCCGAATGTGCGAAAAGCTGAAAAGGAGAAAGACGCCTTCTACCTACTCAGCTCGACGATCGACACGATCGAGACACTCCGGCAAGCACTTCGCCGTGAGCATGGTCTATCTCGTCGTGCAGCCTCCAAGTCTTCCGTCGTCGACGCGGCAATCCATCTGATTGCCAACCAATCTGCCGCACTGGCTGCCTGGCTCAAAGATCATTCCACGGCTGATTGACTGGCTGTTCCTACTGTCCTATACTCCATGAGCTTCGAAAGTGAGCCTGGGCATGGTGGCGGACAAACTGAAGGATCTCATCAACGACGACGACCAGCTCCGTATGTCGTATTGGGAACTACAGAAACGTGTCAAGCTCATCACGACTGATCCTCGATTCGATACCCTTGCTCCTCGTTGGTTCGATCGCAGCGGAGCACACGGCGCATGGCAAGTCTACGCCGCCGGCCGCACGATCCTGCTCCGATTGCAGGAGATTGAGAGTGATGGCTGTTCAATCAATGCGGCACTCCAGCAACTTCTTGCAGAGATCCTCGAGTCTGCTTCCGCGGAAGAGGAGATCCCAGAATCATCTTCCCCGCAGTCCTCCGGCCCTGCTGCAGTCATGCTACAAGTGGAGCTTGACACGCTCCGGAGCGAACGGGATGACCTGCGCGGGCAACGCGACGATCTTCGCTTCGAACGCGATCGTCTCCTTGGGGTTATCGAATCGATGACGTTGGCGCTTCCGCGACCAAAGGATGTTTCTTCGATCGACGCAGAATCCGAGCCCACAAGACCCAAGCGCCGTCTGTTTGATCGTCTCCTCCACCGTGACTAGCATGCAGTAGTCCTCCCGAGCTATACTCACTTCCCGGAAACTAGGAGGTGGGTCATGAACGACAAGGACATGGTACGGCAAGCATCGACCCCTACAGAAGCTAGTGGGTTCAGCGTTGGCTCTTTCTTCACCGCCATTGCATCCCTCTTGGTCTTGTTTTCCCAGCCTACGCTGGGTCTCGTGCTGGCTGTTTTGGCAATCACTCTCGCAGCCTTTGGTCTACGCCATCCCAACGGTAGATGGATGGCGGGAGTTGGATTGTCTCTGGGCTTGGTACATGTCGTGTTGTGGGTCTTTTTTGTAGGCGGGTTGATGCTGACAATGATCAATTGGGAGACTCTAGGCTGAAGTCGCCATATCTACACTTCTTGTCTAGGCTTTGGCGCCATTGTTGACATTTGGTCGTCTACATGTATACTGGTAGACATGCCTCAAGGGGAGAATGGAACGAATGAGCAACAGGCGAGGAGCACCACTATCCGTGTATCGCGCGATGTCCACGATGTGCTTTGGGACTTCGCGCGTTCTCGCAGGCTTCCACTGAAAGCGGTTGCGGAGACGGCAATCCTCACGTACGTAGAGTCTAATGAATCCTCTGTAGTACTTTCCAAGCAATCATCGCCCTGTTCGGGGAGATGAGGGGGCAAAGGAAGACTGCAGATGGCCAAGCAAGGAAGGAGAGTCTATGGGCGAGCAAGATCGAATACCCCCCTCAGTAGTGACACCAGAGGCACAGGACATGGCGCAACGACACGGGGCCCCGCCGGAGGAACCATCCCGAGAACCCTCTGCTGAGGTTATGCGAGAGGAGAATCAGGCGGATGAGGAAAGGGTACAGCAACCTGAGGCAGCGCAACCCGGGACTGAACTAGACGAGTCAGCCCTTACGCCGACGTCAACAGATGGTGAAGTCGTGCCGGAGCCATCACGGTCGCTACCTGCAAACCAACAGGGACCTACCGGCACTGCGGTTGCCACGGAGGCACCGCCTCCGCCGAAGGGTACCCAGTTCATCGACGAAGGGGATGTGTGGCTCGCTCGGGTTACTTTCTCCGGCAAGCTAGGCCGTTTCATTGATGAACTCACCGGGGAAGAGGAGAAAGAGTTCGCTGTTGTCCCCCTGCTCGTTTCGAAGTCTCGTGTCTACTTCTACGACGCGAGGCGCGATCCGGACGAATTCGGCGAGGCGGTAATCCTCTGCAAGAGCTCCAACGCGATGGAGCCAACAGATAGCCATCCAAAGCTCTGGACAGTTCATGGCGTATCACCGGCGACGGTCTGCATGGATTGTCCTTTCTCGCAATGGGGTCCGAACAAAGAACGCCCGAAGTGTCGGCTAAGCTACAACTTCCTGTGCGTGAAGCCGGGAGAGACGGAGCCGTTCCGGATCTCTTTCCACAGCACTTCGACTCGAGCCGTTCGTCAGTTGCTTTCGCAGATCAAGCGATCCCGTCGGCCGATGTTTTCCTATATCCAGCGCTTACGCGCCGAAGAGCAAAAAGGCCCAGAGGGTACGTACTACTCGTTGGCTCTCGGGACACCAGAATGGATTCCCGACACCGATCTTGGGCTGTACGACGATCTCTACGACGAGATCATGCGGTATGGCGATGCAGATGTTATTGATCTGCTAGGTGGGGGGCGCACGATTCAAGCATCAGCAGGCACGTCATCCAACGGCAAGTCTTCACCGGCCCCACAACCGCGCAGCACCGAAGAGGTGCCCTTCTAGGCGACTATAGGCATCAGGGGAGGAGGAACAGATGGGCAATGCAACCTGCTGCAACGAAGCGGTGGTTTCTTTTGGCGATCCAGGGATTGAGCTTGGTCTGTTCAAGGGCACCGTCACAGCGTTACTGCATTCTCGGCGTATTGTCGGCCCCGGAGATCGGATTCATGCATCTCAGTTGGGGTTGAACCTAATCGTGGATCATGTCACGCCTATGACTGTAGCTGACGCTTCAAAGCATCATTGCTCAATGGGGTTCGCAACGGCAGAAGCCTTTCTCTTGGATTGGCGAGCTCGTCATCCACACCGATCAAGTCTTGAGCGCATTGCCTACCTGATTGCTTTCCATCGTGCACCATCGATCGAGGAGCTTCCTGCATGACCATCACCTACAAAGTCTACTATGTCGACCGCGCGCAACAGGAGCACGATCTGGCGCGCTACATTGCCAATCGAGAACTCGATCCACATCGTGATGAAGATCGTGAAGAGATCGTGACGTTCATCGAATCGACGATTGGGCAGCGCGAAGCGGAGGCATGGCTGCACTACGCGCCAGCCTTGGACGACAACGGCCTCGCAGAGACCGGAAGAGAGGAGGACTGATGGGCTACCGACGAATCACGACTGAGGTCGACGTCTACTCGTGCGAACACTGCGGGTGGGTTGGCCCGGATCCAAACGCAAAGAAGGTTCCGAAGCTAGAAGAAGGCCAGATGGGACGATTGGCGCTAGGATCTCGCGAGGGGCGAGCATACCTGCGCTATGATTGTCCTCTGTGCAAGGCACCGATTCGGCCGTCTCCACCGGTTGAGCTTCTTCGGGTAGCGTCGGTCGACGAGCTGCTCAACAGCAACGGATCGTCCTCACGGCGACATGCGCCGCAGGGCTCAGCGAACACCGACCCTGCGCCTGAGCCGGTTAGTAGTCCAGGCGTAGAGGACGGCGAGGACTAGACTATGGGAGCCGCAAGCCACCTACTCTACACCCGTCGAGCAGGGCTCCGATCGAATGGTTTTGCGGCTCTTCTGCAGGGGAAGGATTTCAGGCTGAACGGAATCGAACCCCATGTTCAGCTTCCGGAGTTCGATTCTCCGGCTCTGCACCAGCGACCCACCGTATTTCAGAACCAAAGGAAGGTGATACGAGCTACCAGATCTCGCGAAAAGGCTAGACGTTGCAGCGGTGGGTCGCTTTGCAACGCCTCAGTCAATGGAGCCAGACATCGGCAAAGCAGGCCTCTTGTTTTGATGCAATTCTGCAACTATACTAAGGCCATGGTTTTTGGAAAGGACTTGCAGAAAGCACGCCAAGCATGTCAGTTGTCCGTCGGTCAAGTTGCTCGATCGATCGGCAAAGACAGGACGACCATTTGGCGATGGGAGAATGGAGTCACGTCTCCAACGCTGGATGATTTATCCGCATTGCTGAAGGCGTTCCCTGCCATCGCGTTTACTCCATTGCGAATCACACGAGGACTACACATCTGCTCGCTTGAGACATGTCCGGGGTATGTTCCCGACCAACGCGCACATGAGTTGAACTAGGGGAGCAATTGGAGAACATCAGATTGGAAGTGCCCGTCCTAGCACCCAAGGCACAGCAGGCAATTTCGGATTTGGCTAATGCGTGCAACTGCCAACCAGAGCTGGTGGAGCACTGGCTCCGCCCGCTGCTTACAGGCCTGACGCTAGATGACGTTGCGTTCATGGCTGCAGTCAATACATCGTTCCAAGGCAAGGTCTCAATCACACTCAACGGCGTGGGCCACATCGAGCACTTTGGCACAACCATTGATGGCCCCCGAGTCTTGGCTCTGATGGGGTGGCAGGACTGTGTACCTCAAAGCACTGGAGAGAAAGCTCGCTGCATCCGCCTTGTTGGAAAGCGAGCACAACTACTGTAGAATGCGTTGATTCTGAGGGTCACGAAACTCGTCTCTCACCGAGAGGGTCACGAAACTCGTCTCTCACCGAGCAACAACGGTGAGGGCGTTTTGCTTGAAGGAGGAACAATGAGAAACGTCATAGTGGCAATTCTACTGGTTGGATTGATCAGTTGCATGGCTGTGGCTACCATCCCTGGCTGGAATCGATCTGAGCTCATACAGTTTATCCGTGATGAGATGACCCCACTCGAACACCTTCTTAAGCCAGGCGATGTCTTTGACTATGATCACCTGATCTTTGGCTCGTGCTATCTGAACGATACCTGGGAAGAAGTCGTCTGCGTGCCATTGACCAATGAATCCACGTCCTACAAGGAAGCCATCGCACTGGGAGATCAGTACCTGTGGTCAGAGGTGGCCCCACTCATGCTGTACGGGTTCTACGTTCTGCCCCCAGTGGAAGCATTCCACAGCTTTGAAGCGAACACGCCATATCTTGCACGCGCAAGTGGTTGGGGAGAGGCAGAGTATGTGGACCAGAACGGCGCGTTTGTGCGAACACTACAAATCACGTGGGCTCGCCCGACAGGCTCGTACGCCTACGTCACCATGATGCCTCACGGCGGCATGTCCAATATCGTGTTCCACATGACAACGAGCGGATGCGCAACGACGAACCAGAATTAGCCCCAGCAAAGCTGGGGAGACCGGGTGCTGCCAACACCCGGTCGGAACAAATGAGCACAGTGACTCGAAAGTCACCATACCGGCACGGGCAGTATACCGACATGCTCTGCGGGCGACAAGAGACCAACACTTGACGCCCGCGGGGTGTGTCGAGTAGAGTGTGATATCCGTCACACTGGACGGTACGCAACAGGGGAAAAGGAACAATATGGGCATGCGGCATTCTTTGCTAGGGATGACAGCAGGTTGGCACCTGCATGAAGACAAAGACTCCCTGGCAGAGGGAGAAGTTGGGGAAGGTTCTCTCGGGCAGCAACTGAGAGGCCCGGTTGCTTTGAGAGTGTCAGCTCGGTTGGCGACCGAGGAGACGTGTCCATGATAGGTCACGTCCCGGGCAATGTCAAGTAGAGGAGGTCCGGGTGGGTGAGTACGAGGGCGCGCGCGTCACAGATGGTCGTATGCCTCCTTTTGCATGGCAGGAGAAAGAAGCCTTGCGTCTAATGCGGGATTTCCTGGCAGGAAAAGCGCTAGCTGCCACACGACTGCTCTACGATGTCCTCACAGAGATCGTCAGTGATCATAAGTGGAACGATACCGTCAACACCACCCAGCTTCCCGGCGGAGCAAAAACCATTCTTAGCTACTCCGGTCTTACGCACGAAGCGTACCGAGCCGGCCGCAACGGCCTACGGATCCTTCGCCTTGTCGAGGTTACTGAGAACCGCAATGATCAAGGACACCGCACAGGACACACCATTCGTCTCCTACGTTGCCCGATGCGACCAGAGAAGACAAAGGGCGTCAAAACCCAGTCCCTAAAGGAGCTTTCCCTAATGTTTGATTTCCTAATTGGGGAATCCCTAATTGAGCCTTCCCCAATTGCGGAAGTCCCAATTGGGGTTTCGGACATTCAAGTAGTAGAAGAAGTTGGGGTTGTAGAAGAATCTCAACCTGTAGAAGAAGTACTTCTTTCCTCGGGCGGGAGCCCGAGGCCTAAGCGCGAACCCGCCAAACGAATGAAGAAAGAAGACCTCAATCGCCTCACCGAACACTACGCAGCCATTCGCGGAGCTCGACCGCAGGGTAACGCGTGGAAACCGATTCAGCAGGGGTTCCGGCAAATGGTGGCTGTTGAGGGCTACACGGTTGAGCAGGTCATCGGCTGCATGGACCGGATCGTCAAACTGGGCTGGACGTGGACGATCAACACGGTGCGCACCTGGATTGCGGATTTCGCCGCTGGAACGATGCCGACAAAGGGTCTCGAGGCACACCACGAACCATCGCAACTGCAGCCGGGCACCAGCCGCGGGCACGATTACTACCTCGGCACGGGAGGGTGCCGTCTATCGCCGCCGGGTCCCCCGCCGACACGGGACGAAGCGGCCGGAGTGATCTGGGATCAGGCAATGGAGGCAGCTCGAGATGAGCTATCGTTCTCCGAGTACGAGACGTGGTTCAACGAGGTGACACCGGTTGGCGTGGAGAACGGGCACCTACGGGTAGCGGTGCCGGATCCGTTTACGAAGGGTGGTATCGAGCGACGATATCGGGGACTGGTCGAAGAGCTTGTCACGAAGGTTCGTGGTGAGCCGACAGAGCTGATAATCGAGGTGGCGGAATGAGCCGACGACGGAAAGCCATGACGGCCACGGCACAGGTTTTCGAGTTCATGGCGACGCGGTTGAACTACACGACGGAGCAGATTACCGAGGCAGCGAAGATCTGGAACGCGCGGATTCAAGCAGGCAAGGCAAAGCAAGCAGTCACGCAGCTCGACATGATCGAGGCGTTGGAGGGAATCATTGAAGGTTTTTGATGGGTTGAGTGCGCGAGGGGAAAAGTGGCTTGAGAGCGTGATCAATGATTCAGAAGCAAGAAGGGAAGCTTTGAGTGAGTTTAGGGATATTATGGAGCAAGGCGGGGACATCAGGGATCTCGCGCTATGTCGGAATCCGGAATGGGTTCTCTTACATACGTATCTACTACTCAAAGAGATTGCCGAGTTGGAGAAGTGTCAGTCATGAGAGGAGACAACTACGGAACATCGGTAACGCGCCAACCGTAAGGCGCGGGGGGACAGGAACAGATGGGCAGGATCGATATCCCTGCTCAAGGTCTAACAAGCCAAAGGAGGACCGATGAGCGAACAATCCGCAGCCGTGGTTGATCGATCAGCAACGGCAACCAGCCAACTTGTCAAGTCTGTTGACGAACTGTTGGGGCTCATTCCACAACTGGAGAAGACAGACGAGTTTCATGTACTGTCAGTGGCGGAAGAATCGGATTTGGCGCGGTTCGATCTTCAGTGCCGGATCTTCGCCAAGCATGGACGAAAGCATGAACTGAAAGACTACCTGTCCGAGTACAACCGCCTCGCGGCGCGCAACGGATGGCGGACGATTGAGTACACCAGTCATGCGCACCACATGGCGGACGTCGGCAAACGCTTCCTCGAATCGGAGAACTGCACACGAGCCAATCAGAAACGGGCCGGTAAGTCGGCACGGATGACGGAGGACTTCTGGGCACTACCCAAGTCCTACTTCACCGAGGCGTTGGCTGCGGGTGACAAGTTCTTCGTGGCGCTCGACATGGCGCAGGAGAAGCTTGAGGCACACGTTCGGGATCCGAAGGTGCCGCGGTACACCATCTCGGAGTTCCGCGCAGCTATTTCCCCGCCGACGAAGTCGTCTTCTCAGACAACGAAGAACGGGCCCCAAACTGTCCGACGCTCGGACAATTCTAGCGAATCTTCGCAGAATTCCCCAGAGCCGCCAGAATCGGTCGATGACTCTCAGACCCCTTCAGAGCCCATCGATCCTGTAACGGAGCTCTTCGGCCGCGCGCGCGAGGAGCTTGGCGAAGAACGTCTACAGGAGACGCTCGAGAGGGCTATAACAGGAGTGGGAGAGCCGGAGCCGGCAATTGATGTAGAGGGCGGCGAAGTGGAGGAAGAAGAACTGCCGACGTCGCAACGAACGTGCTATGGCTGCAGACAGTGCCACGAGGTGCCGATCGGCCAGCGGTTGTCTCTGGCAGAAGTTGATGCAGAAGAGCAGGTCACTGAAATGCTCGGTCTGTTCGTGCCGTGCCCGGCGTGGTACTGCGCGAAGACACGGCAACTGCTCTCCGTCCATGTTCAACGGCACACGTATGCGCAGTCGGTTGCGGCGGATTGCGGAGCCTTCGAACTACGCGAGACCGATGAGGACCCCGACGAGCAAACCGAAGGCGGCGAAGAACACGTATCGGTGGACGCGCTCATGGGAGAGGGGTGAGCCTGCGATGGGCGCCGCATCTACATTCGCAACGATACCGAAACCAAAGAGCCCGCTCGAGGCGCTGTTTCTGCTTGCCGTCCGTGCGCATCGAGTGCCACAGCCTGTGGAGGAGTACCGGTTTGCGGCCATGCAGGTTGGGGGGCCTGGCCGAGGCCTGCGTAGGCGTCTTGCGGCAGCGAGGCTTCGGGATTGGCGGTTTGACTTCGCTTGGCCGTCGGTCAAGGTCGCTGTGGAATGTGAAGGTGGCATCTGGAACCGAGGGCGACACACTCGCGCCCTCGGATACACCGGCGACTGTGAAAAGTACAACGCCGCGGCAGCGCTCGGATGGACTGTGATCCGCGTGACGAGTTCGATGCTCGCCAGGGATCCGCATAGCGTGTGTAAGACTCTGCGGCAGATGCTCAAGGAAAGGGGCTATTGTGACCAAAGCAAAAGGGTTGGTGTTGCGGGAGAGACCTACGGAGACGCCGCTTGATCTTCGACGCATTGCGCCTGAAGTGGTTCACAGCGCAGAGAGAGAGTTGCTAGATGGCGACGAAGAGGTCGTGCAGACCAAGGAACCGAAGGGAATCCGTGCCCCCGCGCGGGCACGAAGAAAGCGCGCCGTGTTCAGGTTCTCCACACCCGGACGGGTGTGTGGGTGAGAGGGTGAATCTCGTCATGGAGGAGGCGCGGAAATGACAAAGGGTTTGCCGATTCGAATTCGCCGTGTTTCCAATGATGGGTTTGTGGTTGAGGTGGATACAACAGGGGGTCACGTTGGGTTCGCTGGCGCTAGCGTCTTGGGCGAGATCGCAGGAAGCAGCGTTCGAAACGATAGAGCCGTTGCTGGATTACCTTCGACAGTACTTCGGTGATGAGGAGGCAAGCGAATGAATCTCGTCATCGCAACGCCGATTCGGGACCGTGCATGGGCATTGCCGTCATGGTGGACGCATGTGGTGGCTGCGAGTAGCAACGCAGTCAGGAGTGGAGACGACATCCAGTTCCTCTTCCTCGAGAATGATTCCGTAGACGGAACATTGGAAAAGCTCCAAGAGATTGGCGAAGACGATCCGGACGTACGGGTGCTCAAGCACGACTTCGGCTACGCGCACTACCGCGCGCCGCGGGGATCCGATCCGGTGAACACCAAGAATGACAAGAGCGAGCTGGCGCAGCTTCGGAATATGCTTGTCGATGCGTTCCTCGAGACCGATGCGGACTATCTCGTGATGTGGGACTCCGATGTTTGGATGCCGCTTGATGCGATCTCGGCGCATCCACGATCGCTCGTGTCAGTGATGGAAGCTCATCCGGAGATCGGCACGCTCTGTGCTGATGTTCAGCACCCACATTGCGGAGGCCGGTATCACAACGGGATGGTGCTGAACAGCCTGGGCCAGCTCAATCATCCCGATCGAACGCGATCGATCCCACCAAACGCTGCGCTTGATGTGTGGTGTGAGAAGAAGGGGGCTCTCTTCCGGCCACAGCGGTCCCTGCTTCTTTGCTGGGATCAGCGCGCCGCGCGCTATAGTGATCTCATTCCCGAAACGCTTTACCTCGCTGAAGTAGCGACTACTGGCGGCGGCGGCGCAGCGATTCTCCGGAGATCGGTCTTTGAGGAACCAATTGGTGCGCGGTATGCGGCACACATTCTTGGCGAGGATGTCAATCTCTGCCGGACGATTCACAACGCGGGCCAGAAGGTGGCCTTGTACTCGGGTATTCGCGGCTTGCACCTCTCGCGCAAGCTCTTTGACGAAGTAGGTGGAGAGATCGGGCTTGAACCGGAAGAACCGGACCTGCCATCGCCTTACATATCGGGCAAAACTCTCTTCGGTGTGTGGGTCGAGGATTGGAAGAGGGAGAGAAGATGCGCTCAGAGCATAAGCTAAAAAGGAAGGGGGTCGCCATGTGACGCACTCAAAGGGATAGCGCTATCCGCCGGCTGCTGCTTTTGAGCTTGCGCGGTGGCCGGCAGTTGACACGCGGCCAAACGATGGCTAAGGTGGGGCACAGCGACAAGGAAGCATCTCCGGGTGGGAGATGGGGGGAGAGGAACACGTGAGCACCGGCGATCCCGTTCGCCATGGGCGCTTTCATCGTTCAGTCCGTGATCTCATCGCGGCTGCTGGTGCGTGTGATGAGAGGGCAATGGTCGATCTTCTCCGGATGATCGATGATGATCTGAAGCGTGTTCTTGCGGCGAATCTCAACAACGTAGGGTTGCTCGAGGAAACGCTGCAGGATGTGCATGTCCGGATCTTCATCTATCTGCGCCACCAACGCTTTTCCCTTCCAGACGATGCGACCGATGCAACCTGCCGTGAGTTCCTGCGCCGTTGGGCAACCAATGGGGCACGGAACTGGGCTCGGCATGTGAATCGTTATGGCTTAGTCACAACACAAGGGCGTTACACGGTGCCCGGATGGGCGATGCCGACGCCACCTCCACGTCGACCGATTGCACCTGTGATGTCGATCGAGGGCGACTTCGAAGGTCTTGAAGGTGAAGGGTCTGAGGATCGCCTCGACCGTATGGCGTTCCGTGCTAGGCGGGCACATGGGTCGGCGAAGGTGACGTAATGCGATCGACGGTCGAAAGCAGTGCAGCACGCGAGGAATTCAGGCGAGAACTACACCAGATGATCGACGAGGAGGGCCCAGACTACGCCGAGCTCTGCGGTATTCCGCTTTCAGATGTGTTTGATGCTTTGATCGAGACGTATACGCCACAGGGCAATGAGGGGGCGCTGGCCGAGCTGTGGGGATGCACACCGATGGTTGCATTCGAAAGGATCCGGGTGGATCTGCCGCGGTTGCTCAATCGCCTGCCGCGGTTACTGAGCGCATTGACTCGGGCAGCAGGAGTGCCACCCGAGGTGCTGATGAAGGGGGCAACAACGATGAATGAAACACAGCGCAACGATCTCGTTCGCAGTGCGCTGACGAAGATCGACGAGATTCGAGATTCGATACCGGCGTCTGAGATTCTCGTGGAGTTCACGGGGTCAGTGGAAAGCCTTGTCTTGCTCCACCTTGTGAAGCGGACATACCACAACCGGATCCGAATGGGGTTGCTGTTCCTGGCGCGTCTTGATTCAGCGTGGGCGCCCGTGGGGGACTATCTCGAGGAGACAACGCAGATGTTCGGGCTGACGCCGATTGAGCCGCACAACGAACAGGCATTCCAGACGCGGGTGTGGACGGCAGACTCCAAGTTCTTGGAAGCGGTTCGCGAGAGGGTTGGTCCCGGGAAGGATGGCGAAGGCTACCGAGTGGTCCTTCGTGCGACGAAGCGCGATCGTGTGCTTGACTCTGGCGAAACGTTCAATGCTGACGGTATGGAGACACGGATTGTGCTCGGAGATTGGCCGGCGGAGGGTTTCCTCGCCTATGCCGATTGGCACCAGCTGGTATTGCTCGATGCTGCGAAGACGGCGTTACGTTACGATCAACGGGTTGTAGCAGCTCGGACGCTAGATGGCATTGAGCCATTCGTTGCGGCGTGGCCATGGGACAAGGATGTGCCAACAAACGCCGAGTCGTTGATCGAGCAGACAACGGAAGCCCCACGGCTGCCGGGAGAGTTGGTGCTGCTTGGTCTGCCGGCGCGATCGCAGGTTCTACATGAGCGTTATCAAGAGCTCATAGCGATGGCGTCTATGGAGAATGACTCAGTGCCTTTGGTGTTGGCTGATGCCATTCGCGTGATCGGTCGCTTCATCGCAGCGTTCATCGGCGAGACTGATCCATTTCCTGAATTACCAGTGGATCTGACTAAGGAGAGCCCGACCGACGTCGAGACGTCTGAGCCGGAAGTCGAGGAAGCAATTGCAGAGCCCACGGACAGCACCTACGGCTATACCCGAGACAGCAACGGGCGCTGGCGCAAGGATGGTGCCTACGTTGCAGCCAGCAAGGTGCCAGAGGGCGTCAAGCAGACGCTAGGAGGCAAGTCATGAGATTCTCGATTCTCGGGCTTGTCTTGCTTCTCTGGTTTTGGCCGAGTTGGATTGTAGCGTTCCTCTGTCGCTACGGCGGCGGCTCGTGGAAGGGATCGGTTCTCTTCGGCCTCCTTTGGCCGATTGCGCTCACGATCGAGGGCGTCAAGGTATGGCGACGTCGGCGATGAAGCTGCTGTTGATCCGCTGTCAGAAGTGCGGCACTGAATCGTGGACTCAGGAGAAGCCCCGACGTGGTTGGCGGTGCTCGTGCGGATCCAAAGAGGGCTGGGTGGTCAGTCTGGCGAGGCGGGCGTTGAGGAATCTGCGAATTGGTGGTGGCCAGGAAAGAGTGTTATGAGATACTTGAGATGGCACTTTCCCATTGTACGGCTTCTCGATAGAGTTCGTCTTCAGTTGGCAAGTCGACACGTTCTCGCTGTGTTTGTGCCCGGCAGATCAGATCGAGCAAACGTGATACAGAGATGCAGAACTCGGCCGCCCATTCATCGAGTCGTTTGGCTGATGAATTGCTTCGGGTTCGTAGTTGGGTTCGTTTGTATCGTGGAACTGCAAGCCATTCTTGCCAGCAGTCCATGGTGGGAGATATCCAATCAGAGCCGATGTACAACTTTTCGGCACGAATTCGGTCGTAGATGTGTTCCGCAAGCCCGGTGATGTTTGACATGATAACCTCCTTACAATGTATTATAGGTGTCCATGCTCGGATTGTCAAGACTCTTGACAATGTTGGGATGAGCTAATACAATATGTGTATAAAGGAGGGTTAGAATGAAACTTCTCACGCAGGAGGTACTGAAAAAGTTCGCCAAGTTTGGACCCTACTCGCAGGACGGGAAAGGAAACGATGCGGAGATTCTCGTCAAGTTTTTCACGCCGGACAGCTCGTGGTCATGGTTCGTGCTTGAGGCAGAACAGGTGCCGTGTGACATCGAGGGTGGATACGACCTCGACTTATTCGGGATTGTCCGAAGCCATATGGAGACGGTGTACGGACACTTTTCATTCCGCGAGCTTGAAGCAGTGCGTGGTCCGCTTGGGCTGCGAATCGAGCGCGATCGGCACTTCCACATCAAAACGGTTGGTGAACTGCGACAGTCGACGGAGATTCCATCGGGTGCCTTGGACTGGTTAGACAAGAGGACAGTCGAAGAAACTACGGAGGTGGCATTGTGAAGGAACCTTGTTTGTCTGTGAAGCAACCGTATGCATGGGCGATAGTAGCTGGTTTGAAGGATATTGAGAATCGGAATTGGCGGACAAGCTACCGAGGCGTGTTGGCCATTCACGCTTCGTCTCGCTTTGCGAGCGCGGAGGGTATCGATGAAGTTCGGCGACGTGCTAAGGAAGCGGGGATTGAGATGCCGCAAATTGAGCATATGCCACGCCAGGGGGTTATTGGAACGGTTGAAGCGGTTGCTGTCGTGTCTCCTGATCAGACGGATTCTGTCTGGGCAGATCCGGATGCGGTGGCTTGCTTCGTTTTGCGCAATCCGCGCGAAACGACATTTCGTCCTATACGAGGCAGGCCAGGAATCTTCGATGCTCGGGAACCAAAGCTGCGCCGAGCGTTGAAAACGTCTGAATGCCTCAATCAGCTAGCCGGATGAGCGATCGATCGAAACTGGCTGCGGCGCGCGGCGTCCTGAAGTGGCTGAAGGGGCAGACATGTTGTGTGGGCCTCGCTTTTTCAGGCGGAAAGGATTCGTTGTGTTCTCTAGATTTGCTGATCAAGGAAGGATTTAAGGTTGTTCCATACTATCTGTACAGGGTGGCGGGTCTTGAGATCACAAATCGCCTGTGTGCTTTGGCAGAAGTTCGATATGGCGTCGAGGTTGTCAGATTGTCCCACTTTGATTTGGCGCATCGTTACCGCAATGCCGTCCTGCAGCCCCATTGGGTAGAATTGGACGGCGTGGTGCCCGCGTTGAATATGAGGGCGATCGATGACTATATGAGGTCAACGTATGACCTTGAGTGGCTGGTGTATGGATGGCGGCGATCGGATTCGCTTTCTCGTGGTCTTACATTAGCGAGTAATCATGGGATGGACCCTGCGGGTGGGCGTGTTTTCCCGCTTGCGCGGTGGAACCGCCAGGATGTACTTGCCTACCTGAAGTTGGTCGGCATTCCGCAACCGCCGTCATTTGGATTGAATGAGCAGGGCGGAGTGGACTTTCGGCCAGTTGCGCTTGCTTATCTAAAGGAGAGATTTCCCAATGACTACGCCAAAATCAAAGAGTGTTTCCCCTTTGTCGAAACGCAGACCGGACGAGCTCCAACCATTTGAAGTTGAGACTGTGCATCGGAGCGCGATCACTCCGGATGAACGAAACCCGAGACAATTGGATTCCTACGCCCGGAAGCGACTCCATTCGGATCTGGATCGATTCAAGTTGGTCGACCTGATCATTGCGAATCGTCGAACAGGGAAGGTGGTGGGCGGGCACCAGCGTTTGGAGTGGCTTGACCGGCAGCATCAGGACGAGGATTACGATCTCAAGGTTGCGTGGATTGACTTACCAGACGAGGATGCCGCTGAGTTGATGATCATCCTGAACAACCGAGCAGCGATGGGGGACTGGGACACTTTGGAATTGGAGCGTCTCGTTGCTTCGTTGGATGTCGATCCGGTGAAGGATTTGAAGTTTGCACCACTCGATGTAGAAGCGTTGATGCCTGGTCTGGGTTCGTTTGATGAATTGCCCGACGCAATCGCTGACGATGTTGGAAAGATCAAGGAGATCAAAGAGGCTAACCGAGAGAGGAGGCGGGAAGGCAAAGAGAAGAAGCAGCGAGAGGCAGATTCAGAGACCTATGTCGTTGCTTGCTTTGACGATCGACCAACCAAGAATCGATTGTTGGCGTTTCTGAATTTGCCGGATGACGAACGCTATATCGATGGATCTCTTCTGCTTGATGCAATAGGCAGTGAATCCAAAGAAAAATCTGTCTAAAGACACGCAGTAACGGGGCAATCGAGGCAGTGCATCATGGCGCGGAAATGCAGCGTGTGTCAACATCCCGAGGTAGACAAGATTAACCGGTGCATCGCTTCGGGTGAATCACACCGAAGCATAGCGCGGCGGTTTGGGTTTTCGTCGTCAACAGTGGATCGACATGTAAATAACTGCCTCTCGAAACAGTTGCTCGCAGCCGAAGAAGCCAAGGTGCAGGCGGGCGAAGCGACGCATGGAGAGCGCCTTCTTCAACGTGCGGAGGCCTACGAAGGAAAGGCATGGCACTTGATGAAGAAGGCGGAGAAGGATGGTGACATCCGCGCGGCGATTGCGGCGCTTCGTGAGACACGGGAGTGCATGAAAACCTTGGCACAACTGCTCGGAGAGCTCAAGACGGGCGATACGTACAACATCGTCCAGTCGCCGGTGTTTATCCAGATCAAGGTGATGATGATGCAGGAATTGGCGCCGTATCCAGAGGCGGCACGGGCACTACAGCAGGGCTTGGAGAGGATCGCGAATGACGCAGGAGGCGCTGGCTGAGGCGGCACGCGAACTAGCCAAGGTGTCGGAGTTGATTGCGCATCCGGCACGTCATCACCTCGTCGATTACTGCGAATATGCCAATCCATCCTGGCAGCGAGCGCCGCACCTTGAGCTCCTCTGCTTGGCGCTCGAGGCGGTCGAGCGGTACATCCGCGGCGAGGCCCCAGCGACAGATTTTCCTTCTGATGAACTGATCGACGCGTTGCGTGCGGGGGAGCCGCTCGGGATTGATCGATTGATGGTCTTGATGCCGCCGCAGCATGGAAAAACGGAAGTGACTTCTCGACTCTTCCCCGGGTGGTTCGCAGGGCGCAATCCACAGCTCAAAACGCTTCTCACGGCGTATAACGCAACCTGGGCGCGCGAGATCTCGATCGACGCCCGCCGCTACTTTGAGTGGGCGGTGCCGCAGTTGTTCGGTGTGGACATTTCTCCCGAAACGGAGGCGGCGAATAACTGGCACATCGGCCACGCAGGCACGGAGAAGTACCATGGTCGCTTTCACGCGACGGGATTCGGTGGTGATGTTACGGGACGCCCGGCGGATCTGTTCCTCATTGACGATCCGGAGAAGAATGCGGAGGAGGCAGAATCGCCGGCGTATCAGCGCAAGAAGATCAACTGGTTTCGCTCGGTCAGCAAGACGCGACTCTCCGAACACGGCGCCATCGTCATTTGCGTGACGTGGTGGGCGCAGCGCGACCTCGTGGGGCGTCTGCTCGAGGAGATGGCGCAAGGCGGCGAGCACTGGACCGTTCTCCGCCTGCCGGCGATTGCGTGGGACCATGATCCGATCGAGGATCGTCTGCCAGACATCGCTCAGCACAAGGACCCCATTGGCCGCAGAACTGGCGAGGCTCTGTGGCCGACGATGAAGTCGCTCGAGTTCTTGCTTCGTCAGAAGCGCGACTTGCACCGTTATTGGGATGCGTTGTACCAGCAGTGCCCGACCGGTGCGCTCGAAGGAGCATTGTGGAATTTGGACACGATGATTGAGCCGTATCGTATTCATCCGAAGCGCGCACCGGAATTCGACCGCGCGGTGGTCGCTGTGGATCCTTCCGGTGGTGGAGAAGACGACGTTGGGATTGGTGTTGCGGGTCGAGCGTGGGTGTGGTCGGAGGAGGATCGCACGCAGTTGCGTCACGGGTATCCGCTGGTTGACTTGTCGGGTCCGTACGGAGATGACCCTCTTCGCTGGGCGCGGATTGTGGTCGAAGCGTATTACGACTATGGCGCGGATTGCGTGATAGCGGAGCAGAACTTCGGCGGCGAGCTTGTGCGGTCGAACATCCACACGATTGATCCTGATGTGCCGGTAGTGATTGTGCATGCGTCTAAGGGCAAAGCACAAAGAGCGGCGCCGGTTGCCAACTTGTACCAGCAGGGTCGTGTACATCATGTCGGGCGATTGGCCGAACTCGAAGAGGAGTTGACCACGTGGGTTGCTGGTCCAGATGGATCGGGTTGGTCGCCGAACCGCCTCGATTGGGTCGTGTGGGCGTTGACGGATCTACTGCTCGAGAAACATTCTGGCGGCTTCGCGGCTCGGTACGGCTTCGGTCCGAAGGGTCCGCGTCGACGTGAAGGCGGTGTCCGGCATCCGTTGTCGCCAACGCAAGCAGCCCGGATTGTGGCGGCGGTGTGCTACGTAGCCGCGATGACCGCGCGCCGACGCCGGGGGATCTGGAGGTATCGACACCGGTTGAGTAGATAGCAGGGGAGAAAGAGCAGAAGTCTGGAATGGGAGGCCGAAATGAAGCGCTGTTCGATCTGTGGGGCTTGCATGCCACGAGGTGCCGTGCGGAAGGGATGGCGAATCGTTCGTTTGTTCCAGCCGAAACTGGGTACTCGCTGGTATCGCCATTGTGGGTACTGCTGTTCCGCGAATGTGTTTTACGACGTGATCGACGAATTGCATGACCGTGGTCGTGATCACTCTTGGCAGTCGTTACGCATTGAGCGGATGCTGCTGTTTCGCTAGACACGCGCAGCAAGCCGCTGTTGTTAGATACATCGCACCAATGCTATCCGCGTAACGCCTGACAGCCGGGGAAAAGGGGACAGGAACACGTGAGCAGAAAATCACTACTCGCACAGGTTGCAAGCCGCACCGATGCCGGCATTCACGTGCCGGATGGAAGCCAAGGGAGCTCTAATACAGATCCTTTGGCGAAGCAGCGACCCATGGCGCCGCCGGCGTGGTTGTTCGATCCGATTCGTTTGACGGATCTCGATGAATCGAGCTGGTTGTACCACCTGATCAACGACGTGATGAGCGAGGATCCGTGCCGCAATTGGTTTCACGTGGAATTCCTCGACGCTGCCGGCAAGCCGATTGTGGACGACAAGCGTTCTCGTGATGTGCAGGATTACCTTGAAGAGATCGATGCGCAGGCGATCATCCAAACGGGGCTCCGCCATGAATCGGCGTACGGCGACGGCCTTGTTGCGGTAGGGTTGAGGGGAAACACGTCCTACAGCAAACCGATCAAGGATCCTGCGAAGCAGATTCAGGAGATTCAGTACCTCGACCCGAAGGTACGCGATGGCGAATTCTCCGAGATCGTGACTGATACGGATCCGAACAGCGAGACGTATGGTTTGCCACGTGCATTCAAGGTGAAGCTCGGTGACAAGTCCCAACATCAACCACTCGATGCGACGCGTGCGATTCACTTCCAGACACGGCCGCGAGCTCGAGACACCATGGGTCTGCCAATGGCGGTGCTGCAGTGGTCGACGCTCCAGCTTGAGCAGAATGTGGAATGGTCGGTTGGTCAGATTGCCTACCGCATGGCCACGACGGTGATCCAGTCCGCAGAGCTCGCCAAAGACATGGAACAGCGGATTGCTTTCTGGCGTGAGATGGAAAACACGCTCAACACACTTTCGGTTCTCGTGCTTGACAAGGACGAAGAACTCAAGATGGCTTCGAACAACCCAGGCAATCTCAAGTGGTTGATCGACTACATGTGGGATCTGATCGCTGCTGCGACGCGGATCAACCGTTCACGCTTGCTCGGCGCCCAGTCTGGCCGGCTGGCTTCGGCTGAATCGGATGACAAGCGGTATTGGGAGTGGATCCGTTCACGACAGGAAACTCAGCTCCGCAAGCCGCTCCGGCAGCTGGTGACGCTGTGTTTGGCAACGGATTCACTCGGCACGCAAGCTGGCGGACAGAAGTTACAGTTGTCGCTACGACGTCGACGGAAGAAGCGGCGCGTGGTCTCCGATATGCGTTTCCGTTTGGTGTTCAATGCGCCAGAGTCTCAGACCGAGCGCGAGCGAACCGAAGCGGAGGACAAGGTTGCACAAACGCGGCTTGCCAAGGCACAGACGATTCAGGCGTTCGCCTCAGGGTTGCAGACACTCTACGACATCGGTTTGGCCGATCAGTTGCTATCCCTTGGTTCCGAAGGGGACGGCATCAACCTGATGGCGGAGCTGTTCGAAGGGGATGCATGACGCTCCGGCAAATTGGCGCAATTGCCGTGTATATCCTTGTGGTCTTCTTCATCGGGGTGGCAATGGCTCTAATGGAGAATCGAAACCGAGGTCGAAAGTGAGCCTCCGGCCGGCGCTTGGTCAGGTCATTCGTGAGGAGAGGCTACGCCAAGGCCTCACCCACGAAGCGTTGGGAGACAGCGGGGGCTTGGCTCGTGAGACTGTGCTCCGGACCGAAACAGGCACAGAAGGGTTGAGGCTCGACACAGTGGAGAGCCTCGCAAGCGGTCTTGGTTTGCCGGTGTCGTTTCTGATTGCCAGAGCGGAAGCAAAAAGGGGTAGCCATGGATAGAAGCGCCGAAGTATCAGTTCCGCGGCTCATGAAGGAGATGTCGATCCAGGTGACAGTGAAGGGGCGACGAAGGGCTTTGTTGAGATTGCGGATTGCGCGACCGGTCTTCTGCTTGGCAGCGCATCTCGCCGGCTTGGCGCATGCTGAGTTGGTGAAGGAATGAAGGTAGCAATTATCGCCGACGTCCGGGGTTGGGCGTTGGACCACATCGCCCAGGGTATCCAAAAGCACAATCCAGACCCAGGCTTGACGATTGATATCTTCTATGAGCGTGAGCTTCGGGCTCGGCGTTCAGAGATTGAGATGGTTGCCACGTACGATGTGCTCTATCCCTTCAGCCTCTTCCAGGCAAATTTTCTTCGTCGACAGCTGCCAGAGATCGATGGGCAGTACATCACGACGGTGCATATGGGGCCGCTGGGGGGCAATGGCCGACCGGGTACGACGCCACCGGTAGATTGCTATGATCGCATCCTTTACGACGCTGTCAAAGCAGCCAAACGATTGTCGACCGTTTCGCCACAGTTGCAGACCATCTGGCAGGCAGCCCGGCCGGAGACGGCATATCTCTGTGTTGGCGTTGAAGCATCAATCTTCTATCCAGTAGCGCGCAAGCCACAACACCGCGGAGCCCGGCCGCTGCGTATCGGTTGGGTTGGCAATCCTGGCAAGCCATACAAGCGCTTCGAGCTGGTAGAAGCCGCATCCGATCTGCCTGGCGTGGAGCTATGTCTCGCGGCATGGAGCAGCGGCTGGGGCAAACCACAGACGGCGGTGCCGCGCACCCTCGAGCAAATGGGGGATTTCTACCGGGGAATCGATGTGCTGTTGTGCATGAGTGACCACGAAGGGCTTCCGACACCAGCGGTCGAAGCAACAGCATGCGCAGTACCGATTGTGTCAGTTGACGTTGGGATCATCCGAGATCTTGTCGATGACAGTGTGACGGGCTTTGTCGTTGAGCAAGACGCTGAGGTGGCGCGCGATCGTTTGGCTTGGCTGCGCGATCACGAAGCCGAGCGTTGTGCAATGGGGCAACGCATCTACGAACGCGGCAAGGCTCGCTATTGGCCAAACGTTGTGAGCGATTGGATTGAGTTCATCAAAGGGGGGGAGGTGCAACATGCTCGGTGTCCTATGTCAAGCGTGGCCGCCACCGACGTGGCAAGGGGCTAAGGGTTGGCAGGCGGTTGTCACATACGAGCTCGTCAAAGCATTCTGTGATCTGGGGGTCGATGCGCAGCCGGTAGTCTGGGATGCAACATTGCCTGGGCGGCGGTATGCGTTGCCGGTGATGGACCATGCGATCGTCGTCACGGAACTGGCGCGAAAGGCTATTCAGGCCGATGGCGAGTATCGAGACGCTCTCCGGGCGAATGTTGACGGGAAGCTCTGCCTGTACATCGATGCACCGTTTGGCAAGTGGGATGGGTTCGATCTTGCCTTCACCGGCGAGAATTGGGGGCGGAATGAAGACGAGGGCTATCGTCGAGCACATTCCGAATTCGTGTGGGCTGGTTTTGGCTCGGACGAAGTGTTCCACCCAGCAAGACACCATGACGGTATTCGCCGGATCATCTCGCAGTACCCAGACATCACATTGCTTGGTCATTTCGAGAAAGAGTGGGAGATGGCTCAGCGGGTGATGATGCGTGTAGCCGAGGAAGACTGGGAGCATATTACGCTGTCGTATGTGGCGCCGTGGTCGGCAGGGGGATGGGTTGTTGCGCGTAAGACTGAAGATGCGCGTTCCGGCCAAGAGGGCGATCTGTGGACGCCAGTTGTCGGAGAGGGATGTACCAAGGAAATCTGGCGCAAGTGGGAGGGCGTTGGCCGCTATGAGCCGTACGGGGTGCTCCCGGAGATCTTTGCACAGGCCGATGTCTACCTTGACCTCCGTGGTGGCGCGCTGGATTTAACACGAATCGATGCAGCCTATGCTGGTCTGTCGGTTGTGGCCCATGCCAAGAACTGGCGAGATAGCATGCATGGGCAGATTCCCGCGGTGGAGTGGAAGACGGAAGATGACCTGTACGACGTGCTGCAGGGACCGTTTGACCGCTGGCAGATTGCCACCGATGCCCGCGAGCACACGTGGACGAAGGTAGCTCTGCGAATGATCGAGGCGCTGGAGGAGTAGTGGGTGCATTCGCGGCGGCGGAGAAAGCACGCACGAAAGGCGTGAGCATTGGCGCGGGAACGTTGCTGTTCGGCACACTTGACAGCAACGTGCATCCCGAACTGATCACCATTGGCAAGGGCACGCTGATTGCCTCCAACGCTAATGTGCTTTGCCACGGCAGTGTCGAAGGATGGTTGCCTGTTACGGTCGGCGACTACTGTCACATTGGATGGGGAGCTCTGATCCTGCCAGGCGCTGTGATCGGCAACAACTGTGTTATTGGTGCGCGCGCCGTGGTACCCAGAGCTCGGCCGATACCCGACAACTCTGTTGCAGTAGGGAATCCAGCGACGGTAGTCAAACAACGGGACCCTGAGGAGCTGGCGCGATTCAAGCGCAGGATGGAACAGCGGATCAAAGACGACGGAACCGGCGATGGATAGACCATGGCTGGACGGTTGCCATGACGGGCGGATGATCACGATGAAACAGGAGAAGCTGCGGGAAGCGGTTCGCGCCGAAGCGGAGAAACGTCGCCGGCGCGGTTCGCATATTGGCGAGAACACTCGATGCTGGGGCTACACCGACATTGTGTTCCCCGGCAAGGTGACGATCGGGCGGAACTGTGTCCTTGCCACGCGCTCGGCGGTGCTGACTCATGGCGTATTCGCCACGCTCGAGCGGGGTAAGCCGGTAATGATTGGCGACAACTGTTATCTCGGCTATGGTGCGATCGTCGTACCCGGGGTCATCATCGGTGACAACTGCGTCATCGGTGCTGGGGCGGTTGTGACGTCGGACATTCCATCGAACTCGATTGCTGTAGGGAATCCGGCACGGGTGATTGGCCAGCGGGATCCGGAGGAGCTCGCACTGTACATCGAAACCCGAGAAAGAGGAGACTGATGGTTACCAATGCAGATTGCAGAGAACGGATGAAGGATGTTGAGGCTGTCCGAGCAATAGCGGAGAAGCTGGTCGTGACGTTCGCCGGGCGACTGCCGGTAGCTGGTTGGTGTATGCATGGTGGCACAGCGCTCTCGGCTTATCTCGGCCGAGATAAGCCGGAAGGCGGCGTGGTGTTGCCCGGAGACAACGATATTGACGTCGGAATCCTCGCTGAGACGGTCTCTCCGGCGGCGCTGGTCGAGGCATTCGACGCAGCGGGATTCAGGCACGGCTACTTCTTTCACGACAAGCTATTCCCGCAGGTTGGTGTGGTCCTTCGCTTCTTCTTCGACGGTGTTCCGGTCGATTGCTACTGGTTGTACAAGCGCGGACGGAAGCGCTGGTGGGTCACGGCGCCACGGGTGGCGCACGTACTTCCGGCGTATCTGTTTGAGCGGCTCGGGACGGCGACGTTCCTCGGCGTCGAGATGTCGGCGCCGGATCCGCTTGAGGCGTACGTCCACAACAAGTGGAAGCGCGTCGGCAATCGCTTCCCCGGTAAGAGCCAGGGTGGTGAATGCCTCGACTTTGATTGGGAGTGGCCGATCTACGATGACCAGGCAGCATTTCGTGAGGCGTACGAGCAACGAACAGGAGAGCCGTATCTGAGGAAGTTTTGATAGGGGGTAGAGATGGCAAGGTACTGGGCAGACGTGAAACAGCCGGCGAGTGGGATTCTGGGTAGCGCATCGGTCTGCGGGCCAGGTGAGGTAGATGAAAGTTCCGAAAGACATGTGTTCAAGACCTTTGTGGAGGCTCGTGGCGAGGACCATAATCTCGACCCGACTGCTGCAATGAGAAGAGCTTTGGCCGATGCGCAGGAACTCGCTGCGCAGATGAACGTTGCATTCTGCCGTGGATTGAACGGTGAGGGTGAGCCGGAGGAGTTGCCCCTCTTCGAACAGAATGCCTTTCAGGACGGGAAGCTGGCCCGAGAACAGGGGGTGATGAACAGAGCCCAGACGAACTGACGCACATGGCGGCTTGCTCGCGATGCCAACGATAGACCAAGACGCTGAAACCTAGACACACACTGTATGGGGAGGAACGAATGAGCAAGCGACTTGGTTTGCTGTTGGCTGTTTTCTTGATGGGCTTTGCGGTGTTCGCCGTGGCGACGCCCGCGGAGCTCGTGTTTGTGAACGTACCTTCCGGATCGGCGGAGGATGATGTCCTCAAGTTCCAGCCGATTCTCGACCATCTCTCTGAAGAACTTGGAATCCCAATTCAGTACATCGTGGCAACGGACTATGCCTCGGTCCTTCAGGCAATGCTCTATGGCCATGCGGACATGGCGCGCGTCGGAGGATTCACCGCTATTCAAGGTGAAGTGCTGTTCGGCGCATTCCCGATTGCCCGCGACATCAAGACCAACACGGGTCAGCCATATGACTACGCCTACGTATTGGCGCGCCCAGAGCTCGGCCTCGATCCTGAAACACTGACGCCAGAGGATCTGGTCGGTCTCACGATTGCCTATGTGAGTCCAACGTCGACCAGCGGATGCTTGGTGCCGAAGTGGGCGCTGATGGAGTTCGGGGTCGATGAAGCCGACTTTGCCGAGATCTTCTATGCAGGGTCGCATGATGCAGCGCTCCTAGCGCTCGCGAATGGTACGGTTGACCTGGCATGCTGCAACGGCTTCCGTCTTGGGAAGAACCTCGCAGCGGGAAACATCACGGAGAGCCAGTATGTGACTGTGCTGCAGTCGCTCCCAATGCCGACGAACCCGATCATTGTGCGCCCGGGGCTCGGTGAGGATTTCATTGCAGCGTTGACTGGTGCGTGGTTGACGGTGCCAGCGGAGGCTTGTGCTCCGTTCAAACTGGATGGATTTGCATCAGTGACACCCACGAGCTACGAC
>Ga0180432_10000432_pt1 | contig 68087 bp, 60 predicted proteins | sample SS_ome_10_FD_132414 | JGI IMG/M metagenome (GOLD analysis project Ga0180432, IMG submission 132414) | Hypersaline lake sediment archaeal communities from the Salton Sea, California, USA - SS_1_MS_2 metaG | ecosystem: Environmental > Aquatic > Non-marine Saline and Alkaline > Hypersaline >...
CCCCAGAGAGGGAGGAGCGGCGTTCTTACAGCTCCCCCGGTGAGAGTGACCGTGATCTGGGGCCAGATGGCCAGTGTCGTCGCAATCTGCCAGTCGTTGGTAACACAACGGAGGTCATGCAGAGGAGGCAAGCTCTTGGCAAGATGAATCGTGGTTGTGCCTGTGTCTATGATGATCGTCTCGCCTGCCCCGACGAGCTCAGCCGCGGCCTTCCCGATGGCCTCTTTCTCGCCCACGAGTTCGGCGCCCCGAAGATCGTAATGCAGCGTGAACTGGCGATCCCTTCGAAGCATCGCCCCACCGTGCGTGCGTTCGATCAGTTCCGAGCCGGCCAGCTTCTCAAGATCTTTGCGGATGGTCACCTCCGAAACACCGAAACGCGTGGCCAATTCCGACACCGAGGCACTACCCCTCTGCTCGAGGGTATGCATGATGATCATCCGCCGCTCTTCACCAAACATGTCTCCTCCCTGCTTGAGCGTGTTCCGCTCACGGTCCTGGCGTGACCCTGCCTACGCCTGCCGAATGCTGCGCCCAACAATGGAAGATGTCGGCTTCTTCACTGCCAAGACTGCCGCGCCATCCTAGGAGAGTGACTCCACCTCTGTTCGTCCGAAAGAATGCCCTCACCTAGAAACCTCAGCACACACCCACGAACACTCTGCCACAGCATCCCTTGCTTCGTTAGCATTCGCTCTGGTGTCTAAAACCGCGATGCTCTCTGTTTGTTGTCGTAAGTGCACTGCAAGCTTCATTATCTTTCGAAATCTTACGTTCCCATTATACTAGAGACCGCAGGCTTTGTCAAGGGCGTCGGCCCCCGTGTCATCCAAACTTCAGAAGCGAACCATTGGACCTAAGCGCTGAACCGTTTTCATTTCGGAAGTCAGCAGGTCACGCTAGGCTACCCAGCTGTGTTGCAGTCATCTTCAGGATCAGCAATCCGCGGGGAACAGCTGCGACAGAAGACCGTGGTCAGCGATCGGCGACGGGATAGTAGCGTCCTCACTCGTCTACCCCTTCATCCCCTGGTATCGGGAAAGCCGTCAGCCCCTACGTGAGCCGCCAATGACACCAGGTTGGTGTCATTGGGATCGCCGGCCCAGCCGAAGAGGTCCAAGCTCCTGAGGAATGCCCAAACAGGGCGGCGATTGCGGGATCATGCACCTCGGCAGAGGTTCAGGAGTTCACTCCTGAAGTCTAGGGATGTTCACTTCAGAGGCTCTCCTTGCAGGGGTCGACTCCCGGAGACTTCCCAGGGACTACGATGCGGAGGCAAACGCTGCCGTGTGGCTTCACAGTCACACACTCGGAACTCCAGTCCGGTGACTGGGTTGGTTAGGCGAAGACGCGAGGGCATGACATGCTAGAGAAGTATACCACACTCTCCGACTGCCGTAGCCCGGCCCAGGTGCACGGAGCCGCGCGACGCAAACCGCAGACAGACGAGTACTGCTTCGAACAATCTCAGGGAGACCGGACCAACCGTCAGGGGCGATCTGGGATCACCAGCATTCAGGCCACTGCGCGGACCGCACCGATGGCACGAGAGCTCCGAGACCCGGCCGAGGGCTCCCCTCAGCTCTGCTGACCTGGCGACGCTGTCCCATAGGCCGGCAAAGCCTCATTCGCCACCCGCGCCAGGTCCTTGAGCCTCTGAAGTTCCTCGTAGCCGGCGGGATCCATATGCAGGGGGTAGATGCTGTTGTTGTGTAGCAGAGGGTCGGCGTGCGCATCGATCAGGCCCTGCTCAACCGCACGCTCCCACTCCACCGTGCCCGGAATGGGCGAATAGAGCGCCAGCCTCACCGGCACTCCACAATCGTGCGCGAAGGCAATGCTCTCCTCCACCTCCGTCGCCGACTGTCCCGGAAGGCCTACCAGCAGATAGGCGCCTATCTGAGAGCCCTCGAATCCGGCTCGGAGCAAGAACCCGATGGCCCGCTGCACCTCTGGAGGCTCCACCTTGTCTCCCATCCGTCGCTGGTGAGCCAGGTCGGCCGTCTCCACGCCCAGGCGAACGGTCTCGCAGCCCGCCTGAACCATCTTGTCGGCCAGCTCAGACGTGATGAAGCGGGCGTGCACTCCGTTGGGCGTATGAAAGCGGCAACCCAGCCCCCTATCCACGATTCCGTCCAGGATAGCATGGATGTGCCGCTCGGCGTCCACCAGGAGCGCATCGTCGTAGAAAGCGAAGTCCGTCACACCGTACTTCTCGTGATGGTGCTCGATCTCATCCACGACCGACACAGGATCTCGCCGAACGAATCCGTTGGGATACAGCAGCCGAGAGGCACAGTAAGTACAGTGAAAAGGACAGCCTCTGGACGTGAGAACGGCCACGTGCTCGACCACGCGACGCAGATCGTGGGCCGGGTAGGGATAGTCGTCCAGGCCACGAGGCATCCGGCCCGGCTCGGCCTCGTTGCCGGTCAGGCGATCCAGCAACGATATGACCTGCTCCTCGCCCGGACCCGCCACGATGTGATCCGCTCCCGAGAGCCCGGCGTGGTCGGGACAGAGCGTTGCGTAGATGCCCCCCAGGATGACAGGGACGTCCGGGAAGCGCTCTCGCGTCCGCTCGACCGCCAACCATGAACCCGGGTACCAGTAGGTCATCCCGGAGGTCACCAGCACGGCATCGGGGCGTTCGGCGGAGGCCAGTTCCTTGTCGAAGCTCTCCACGGGAATGCCGTACCGTCCGTAGCGCCGCGGGACGTGGGCCAGCACAGAAGGTTTGTCAAGAAACGTCTTGTGGTATTTGCCGCACCCGTAGCGACGGCTGTGTGGCGGCCTGATACCCGGAGTGGAGCATAGATCGGGGTGCTGCCGATCGAGGCAGTCGATCAGAGTGACCTCGTAGCCGTACTCCCGCAGCAACGCCCCGATGTACAGCAGCCCCAGGGGCTCGCTCCACAGATCGTAGGCCGCGAAGTCGTAGATCCAGGGGACGATGAGCAGGACCTTGCCCTTCATTCGCCGTTCCTGAGCAACCACTCCCGTCCCACTTCGGGCCGCCCGTATCGTCGCATGATCTCGACGAGCGCGCCGATGGGCAGCGCTTCCCTGGTATGCCCATCGCGCCCGACGACAGTCTCGGCCCGAAGCAACGAGTTGATGATCGCTTCCTCCGTAGCCTCCGCCGCGGCCTGGAAGAGAGGATTCATCACTTCGTGTCGATGAGCCGCCAGGGCCTGCCCTCTCTCCACGGCGCGATCATCGTGCCCCTGGCGATTGGTGGTCGAGAAGGCGATGACGAAGTCCCCGCTACCATGTGTGTGGATGGAACCCGTGCGCGCCAGGCCCGCGGCCGCTCTCCGGGCCACGCGAGCCAGTTGACGCGAGGTCAGAGGAGCATCCGTAGCCAGCACCATCATGATCGACCCGCCGCCCACCTGCGACACCGCACCAACGTCGCGCCTCGGTAGCTCCATTCCCACCGGGACGCCACCGACCAACAGCTGTTCCCGTGACCCGAAGTTGGAGACCACCAGAACCCCGACTGTGAAGCCTCCCGACTCCTGGGGAGCACAGCGTGACGAGGTGCCAACACCCCCCTTAAACTCGAAGGCCGACATGCCCGTACCCGCACCCACTGCTCCCTCGGCTACGGGGCCACTGCGAGCCTCTCTCAGAGCCCGATACACGTGCTCCCGCCCGACGTGCCGTCCCTGCGCGTCGTTCAAGTACCCGTCGTGACACTCGCCCACCACGACGTTGACCGTCGAGGTCGTGATGGCGATGTCCGGGTTGCGCTCCAGGACCCAGTCCAACAACGCATCGGCCACTCGCCAGGTGTTCAACGTGCTGGTCAGAAGAACGGGGCTCTCCAGTTGACCCAGCTCGACGAGTTGCGGCAGGCCCACACACTTGCCGTACCCATTGATCACATCCACGCCCGCGGCGACCTTGTCTCTGTAGACGTTCCCTCCATGCGGCAGGATGGCCGTCACGCCGGTTCGCACCGGGCCCTGGCCGGGCACCAGATTGCCCTCTCCCCGAATCAACGTGCAGTGGCCCACCCGGACTCCTTCCACGTCCGTGATGGCATTCAGGGGTCCACAGGGCAATTGGCCGAGGACGATTCCCAGATCACGGGCGCGCGGTCTGCACGCACTCTCTCCTTCTGAATTCACGGCACCCTCACCTCCATTCGAGAGGAGGCCTGCGACACTAGTCCTCCGACCGGCCAAGCGTCCCCATCTCGAGAATGCGGTCGAGCCGGAACACTCGCGACGCTTCCCTCATGTGGCAATAGGCCTCCAGATAGAGGTAGTCCGGTCCACCGGAGACTCGCACCGGCCTTACTATCCGCTCGGTCTGTTCTCCACTGGCGGAGACGTACCGGATGTACAGGTCCCGCCCATGAGCCAAAGCTTCCTGTATCGCGGGAGGAAGAGGCACGTGGTGCACCCTCGGGACCGGCACAGCACCCCCCTGCGCCTCCAGGATGTCGCCCAGAGTCGAGGCACCGTACGGCAACTTGTCGGCGATAATGGCCTCCATGACTCCTCGGGTCAGCAGCACATCGCTCAAGGCCCGATGGAGGCGTCCGGTGTCCAAGCCCAGCGAGCGAGCCACGTTGCTCAGGCTGTTGCTGGGGAAGAAGTACAGCCGGCGAACCAGCGCCAGCGTATCCACTACCGGCGTCTGGATCATGGGGTGCCCAAGCGGCGCCAGTTCAGCAGCAAGAAAGCCCAAGTCGAACGGCGCGTTGTGAGCCACCATCACGCCGTCGCTCAGAGCATCCAACAGGTCTTCCGCGATGTCTCCGAAGAGCGGCGCGCCATCCAGATCCTGGGCCGTGATCCGGTTCACGCGGTAGGCGCCCGGCGAGATAGGCCGCCGTGGATCGACCAGCGTGTGGTACCGTCCCAGTTCCTCGCCTCCCATGCATCGCAGAGCGGCAACCTCGCAGATGCGGTCGCCGTAACGGGGGTTCAGCCCTGTCGTCTCCACGTCGAAGTAGACGAAGGGGACTTCGTCCACAGGCACATCCAGCCAGTCAACAGGTATCTCCATGCCGGGCCCAGACTCTCTCTCAGATAAGTGTGGGTATTATAGCATCGGCGCGATCGCGGGGCAACAGCTGGCCTCGCCCCGAGGAAACTCACGCGACTCCAGACCAGGTGCGTACGTAGCTACTCCGAAGACGACCTACCTGAACCATTCCCTCTGTCTTCCGAACCAGAGGTCTCCGAGGCGCGCGCCAATGTACGCATGGGATTGAAGGACAGTCGGTGGGTGTCACAGGGGCCGAGTCGATACAGCGCGTCTCGGTGCTGCCGGGTCCCATACCCCTTGTGGCGGGCAAAACCGTACCCGGGGTACAGACTATCCATTTCGATCATCATCCGGTCTCGAGTCACCTTGGCGATGATCGATGCGGCGGCTATGGAGAGGTGTCGCCGGTCCCCCTTGGGGATTCCCTGCTGGGGAAGTTCTACGGAGGGCAGCCTCAGATAGTCGATCAGCAGATACGAGGGGGTCAGGGGAAGGCTGGCCACAGCCTGCCTCATGGCTTCTCGGTTCGCCATAACTATGCCGTGCTGGTCGATGAACGACGCAGGCATCACCCCCACACCCACTCCAGCTGCGACGTTCTGTACCAGTTCGAACAGCTCCTGCCTCCGGCCTGGCGACAGGAGCTTCGAGTCGCGAACCCCATTCAACTCCGCCGCGAGATCTCCCCGATCCAGCGGCAACACCACGGCTGCAGCCACCACCGGCCCGGCCCACGAGCCCCGGCCGGCCTCGTCGAGGCCCACCACGTTGTGATGGCCTTCCCGGTGGAGGGCCAGCTCCAGACACAGGTCGGGCTCAGCGACCAAGATGGCCTCCCGCAAAAGAAAAAAGGGAACTGCTGCGCACACTCCGCGGCAAGTTCCCAGAACCGATCAGTTATCTATGTCACCACCGACTTGCGAGGATCAGCGCTTCTCTCGCAGTCGCGCACTCTTCCCCTTGCGGCCTCGCAGGAAGTACAGCCGAGCGCGCCGCACGTGCGCGTGCCGCAGCACTTCCACTTTCTCGACCCTGGGCGAATGCAGCATGAACGTGCGCTCCACTCCCACTCCGTGTGCCGCGATGCGCCGCACGGTGAAGGTCGAGTTCACGCCCCCGCCGCGTACGCGCAGTACCGTGCCACGAAAGACCTGGGTCCTCTCCCGGTTCCCCTCAACGATGCGATTATGTACCTTCACCGTGTCCCCAGGCCGCAACCGGGGGATACTCGGATTCGGCTCCAGTCGCTCCAACGAGCGCATCAGCTCACCCATGATCCACGCCACCTTTCCCTCAACGTCACAGCTGCGGATTGTACCATAAAGCGAGAGGACTGGCAAATCTGCCGCCCGTGCCGAATGCCACGTCACACTCGTCATGGTCAGGGACAGCCCCCCTTCCCACCGAAGGTGCGGACGCCTGAGGGTCCGCCTCGTCAGTCGCTCCGCACGGCCGCGATCGCCTCGATCTCCACCTGGAAGCCATGATGCAGGTCCTTCGTCGGAACCACAGCCCGCGCAGGCCGGTGTCGGCCGAAGAACCGCGCGTAGACCCCGTTCACGCGTTCCCAGAGCTCGATGTCCGACACGTAGACCGTGGTCTTGAGCACCTGATTCAAACTGCTGCCGGCGGCATCCAGCACACTGGCGAGGTTGCTCAAAGCTTGCTCCGTCTGCTCCTCGATCGAACCTATCCGCCGCTCACCCGTTGACGGGTCAATGGGCAGTTGCCCGGAGACGTAGATCAGGCCATCATGCACAATGCCCTGGGCGTAGTGCCCTGCCGGTCGCGGCGCCTTGTCGGTGGAGATCTCCTCCATTCGCACGTCCCTCCCGTAACGCTGGCGCGGACCAGCGGCCGCATCGTGCCGCACTCTGGGCATCAGCGTCCCCGCGATGTCCGCCCATCAGTCGACCCTGATGACTTCCGTCGCGATCCCTTCTCCATCCACCGTAACGCGGACGTAGTGATGGAAAGCCTCGCGAGTCTCCTCTGGATAGAGCGGAGCGCCCGCCCCTCCGGTGATAACGTAGGTCACCCCGTCTCGCTCCGCCTCGTCATAGCTGTGAATGTGTCCACTAAACACGTAATCGACACCGTGCCGGGTCATGAGATCCATGAACTCCTCGTTGCCATCAAGCATCACCGATCCGACCCCGGCAGGATCGAATGGGGGGTGGTGCAAGCACACTACCTTCACCGGCTTGTTCGTCGCCGACAGATCTGCGTCCAGCCATTCCAGCTCAGAGAGACTCATCTCGCCCGAACTGCTATCGGCGATGGCGAAGTGGAGCATGCCGTAGTTGAAGGAATAGTGCCTCGCCGGCGCACCGCTGTACTCCAGATAGTTCGCCAGCGAGCCACCGTAGTCATCGTGGTTGCCGGCAACCGGAAAGAAGGGCAGAGGGAACTCGCGCATCAAACTCTTGAAGTGGCGGAATCTGGCCTCACTCCCACTGTAGACCAGATCACCCGTGTTGATCAGAAACGCGCTGCCGTCGCTGGCCACCAGATCCAGGATCTTCCTATACACCTTGTCCCCGTTCCGATTGTCACCGCACACGGCGAAAGTGAAGACGCTATCCTCACCGGCGACGAATGGAGTGGCCAAAGCGGTGGCAGGAGCAGTCGCCGACTCGCTTGCCTCGGGGGAATCTGTTACCTTCGGCGAGACGGTTGTGGTCTGAGTGACCGTGAGCCGCGGCACGGTGGCCGTCGCCGTGACAGTAGCGAACGCCCCAGGAGTCGGCGTGCTCCTCAACAGAACGGCGGTCGGCGAAGGGGTCGGGGTCTGCCCGCCACCTCGGCGCGGCACGAGCACAGAGACCAGGCTACACACCATGCTCAGCGCCACGAGCACAGTAATGCCGTAGAGCACCAACTGGCTGCGGCCCGGTTTGGACCTTCGTGCCTTCCTACGATTGCTGCTCACAAGCGCCTCCACTTCGCATTGTACTCATCCAGAATCCTCACCTTCCCCACCATCCTCGCAATCGCGCAGTCCCTGCTGGGCGATCTCGCAATTGGGATCGAGCTCGAGGGCCCGCAAGAACCAGTCGATGGCGGAGTCACAATCCCCCAGATAGGCATACGACAGCCCCAACTCGTAGTGATACTCTACCGAAGTAGAGCCCAGCTCAATGGCACGCTCGAACATGCCGATGGCGTCCTCATAGTTGCGCTGCACGTAGTATGTCACTCCCAGGTGTCCGTAGGCGGGAGCGTAGGTTGGATCGACGGCTGTAGCTCGCCGAAGCTCCACCTCCGCAGTGTCGTAGGCCTTGGCAATGAAATAGGTCCAGCCGAGCAGATCATAACCACAAGCGTTCCGCGGGTCGACCTGCGTCGCTTTGTCAAACTGAAGAAGCGCCCCCTCCATATCACCGAGCGTCAACAGATTACGCCCAAGGGAGATGTACAGGAAACCCAGTCGGTCGTTCGCCTTGATGGCCTCTTCGTACGGTCTGGTCGCATCCTCGTACAGCCCCATCATCTCCCAGACGTACCCCAGGATCCGATAGCAGAACGCGTCGTCCGGGTCCATTCCGATAGCCTTCAGAGCCAACTCCTCAGCCCTTTCGAGTTGCCCCTTGTCGGCGTAGGCCTCGGCCAGGTACGCGTAGCCTCGGGCATACTCCGGATCGAGCTCCTGGGCTCGCAGGCAGGCGATCACAGCTTCGTCAGGCTTCCCGCACCAGTCCAGGACCATACCCAGGCTGGCCTGGTAGGCAGCGTTCTGGGCATCCAGCTCCACTGCCCGCTGAGCAGCCTGCAGGGCGTCATCATCCCGATGGCGAAGGATCAACAGCCAGCCAAGCTGGGCATGGGCCGCCGCGTCCTCCGGATCCATGTCAACTGCTCGGCCGGCCTCTTCGATGGCCTCATCTATCGTCCCCTGGGCAAACGCGCTCTCGGCGCGCTCCCGGTGCTCCTCTGCGGTTAGCGGCATCGGCGAAGGCGTGGGCCCTGGATCACTCGCCAGCCCGAGCTGCCCCTTGAGAGTACTCAGCAATGAAGCGCGATTCTCGTATACATAGACGGTACCCAGGGCCACGATTATCAAGAGAAGAACCAATGGCCAGCGGCTTCTTGACCGCCTGTGGTGTGAGTCCAAGTACATCGGTTCACTCCCTTGCCTGTAGCGTCACGAACTCGTGCCTCGCGAGCAATTCAAAATAGCGTACCAGTAGTTCCAAGTCGCACTCACCGATCTCCATTTCGACCAAGCCGGCAATCTCCATAAGGCTTCTTCGACCATCGGCCCAATACAGCGCGACTGTCGGAAGCGTTCGGGAAGCTTCGCGGTGCTCCTGGGTGAAGGCGTGCCACGCGTCCCGCTCTTCCTGGGTCATGCGCACCGTCACAGCCCTCATGCTGATCGGTCCACGGAACACGCGCTTGGGCACCACCTGCCGGGCGCGCTCCTTCCACTCATCCTCCTCGCTCGGCTCGGCATCCTTCACCTCTTCTGACCCGATCCTCGTGCCTCTCTTCGCCACTACGTCCAGCACTCGTCTCAACTGCTCGGCTGTGTATCCTTCAGTCTCTTCCCTCAGGTCATGCACGAGATCACCAACATCAGAGGAGAGTCGGGTCAGGGATCCCACGGCCTCTTGCGACCGGCGAAGCATGAACGCGGCTCGCCCCCTGATCCGTTCGCTCAGACTCGCCAGATCATGCCCCTTCCCGGGCACAAACGCCTCCGTGGCGATCTTCTGCAGGGCCCGTGCCAACCGTCCCTTGTAGTCAGTGGTGATCTCGTGCCCCAACCAGATCGCTTCATCCGCTTCGGCATTGGCCAGGAAGTACAGGTACGTGCTGCTCATGGCACCCACTACCGCAAGCATGACCGGGTCAACCTTGTCCAGGGTGTCATCTGAGGTGTGATAGTACTTGTCCGGCCACTGTATGAGCATAGGGGTGGGAACTCCCACACTCGGGTCCGAGAGAATGTAATGATCGCTTCCACCTGAGAACGGCGTGACCGCGTGCCGGTAGAGGGGATAGCCGCCGACGCCGGAGTGCGATCGCGATCCATGCGGGAGGTCCTCCCGAATCCGCTCGGCCAGGGTAGAAACGAAGCTGGCCATTGACGCGGGCGGTTGCTCTATCAGGAAGGAGCTCCCGCAGGAGTCTTGGCTCTCTCCCACCATGTCCAGATTGAGTCCCGCGATCATGCCAGGTATATCATCCTCGTGGGTGGCCAGATAAGCATAGGTCCCCGTCATCTCTGGCACCCAGAGGAAACGAATGCCGCGCCTCGGCTGGGACAGCACTCCTCTTCGAATCAGAGAATGCAGTGTGTGCGCGACTTCCAGAGCGGCCGCCGCACCGGAGGCGTTGTCGTTGCACGAAGGCTGAGGATGACAAAGATGCGCGGTCAGGACCACCTCCTCCTTCGTCCTCCCCGGAATCAACGCAGAGACCACCTCTATGCTGCCATCGTAGAGCCAAGCCGCCACGTGAGCTCTCACACGCGGAGCTGGCTCCCCGGTCTTCCCGGCCATGCTCCGCAGGCGCTGCCCTTGCCTCGGAGTCAGCACAAACCCGAAGCAGGGAACGTCATCCCTCGACCACCAGAACGATGTGTACTGCCGGGTATCGGGCAGGTCCATCGCCTCTCGGATCGGAGGCACCGAGCGCATCCCATCGAAGAGAATCCCGAGCGCGCCCCGTTTCACCACCGCCAGCTGATACACTCGCCTTATGTCGCCGTTCGTCAGCACGATCCTGCCGGCCACATCCCGCCCCTCGTAGTCGGAGTCCGTCTCCCCCTTGTCGAGTACGACCACCTCCGCCTCACCGTCAAACGATGTGCTCCGCTGAATCAGCGACATCTTGATCTCTCGGTAGTCGGCAAGCTTCTCCTCAATCCCGTTCTCGCCGATCAGATGCAGACAGGCCTCCGAAGCATCCCACTCCCGAAACATGCTCTCGGTCCAGTAGCGCGTGTCATCGGTTGCCGGATAAGAGTGAATCTCAACGGCAACACCAAGCTTCTGCAAGTACCGCACGCAGTGCCGAGCTGCCGCTCGGTACCCAGGGCTGGCCTGAATCCGATGGTGCTGACTGATGATCGCGACCTGATCCTTGGCCGCCTGACCGGAGAACTCGTCCTGCGCTGCACTGAGGATAGCTCCGAACACCTTGATCTCCTTTGTCGAAGGGGTACCTTCTGGAAACCAGGCTATTATATCACGCCGCCCAGGTCCTGACAAAGACTCTCCCAGTTGACCCCTACGGTGCGGGACGCTAGAATACGCCAAGGAGGTAATCCCCATGGCAGGCATCATCACCTTGACAACCGACTTTGGTCTCTCCGACGGCTATGTTGGAGCGATGCACGGGGTCATTGCAAGCCTGAATCCGGAAGCACGCATCGTGGACATCACACACCGGATCGGGCGCCAGGACGTGCGGCAGGCCGCCTACGTACTCCAGACAGTCTACCCCTACTTCCCGAAGGATGTCATACACGTCGTGGTGGTCGATCCAGGAGTCGGCAGCGAGCGCAGGGCGATTGCCCTTCGCACCCACAGAGCTTGCTTCGTGGCTCCTGACAACGGCGTGCTCAGTTACATCGCCGCCGGTGAACCGGTACTGGAGACCGTCGAGCTCACCAATCCGAGCTACTGGCTCCCGGAGGTCAGCTCCACTTTCCACGGGCGCGACATCTTCGCTCCTGTGGCTGCACACCTCTCACTCGCCGTTCCGCTCTCCTCTCTGGGACGCCCTGTCACGCAGGTCGTCACCTTCCCCATGCCTGAGCCCAGACTGGCACTCGACGGAGTCTTGCACGGGCATGTACTGCACGTGGACTCCTTCGGGAACGTGATCACCGACATCCGCGAGGACCAGCTCGCGGGGATGAAGAACGCCCACGTGCGGATCGCCGGACGCTCCATCGAGGGCATCGGCCGCACCTACGCAACGGGTGAGAAAGGGACACTCGTTGCCCTCGTCGGAAGCGCCGGATTCCTGGAAATCGCCGTCCGTGAGGGGAATGCCCGCGCAACGCTAGGAGTCACTGTTGGGATGGACGTCCTCGTGGACCCGAGATGACCACAGGAGAGCGTGCCGCATAGTCATTGCAGCCCATGGACCCCCCTTATCGTCTGCAACAGGGCATCAATGTCGGGCTCGCTGCCTGGCGCGGGCCCGAGCTTGTCATCCATCTCTTGACCTTGCAGCGCGCGGAACGTGTTCAGCACACCGTTGGCCTGAGCCTCCAGATCGTAGCCTCCCTCCAGGGTGAAGCCAATCCTGCCCTCACAGACCTCATTGGCCAGCTCCTTGAGCATGCTCGCCAACGCTCCGTAACCGGCTAAGGACAGTCTCATATGCGCGAGCGGATCGCGCCAATGGGCATCGTAGCCAACCGACACGAGGATCAACTCAGGATCGTAGCGCAAGGCTATCGGCACCAGAAGCTCCTCGAAGACACGACGGTACCCCTCATCACCCACCCCGGTGGGCAAGGGAACATTCACCGTGTAGCCCTCTCCCTCCCCAACTCCTGTCTCGCTCCAGTGGCCCGTTCCGGGATAGTACGGATACTGGTGCGCGGAGAAGTAGAGCACACTCGGATCGGAGTAGAACGCGTCGGAGGTCCCGTTGCCATGGTGGACATCGTAGTCCACGATCAGTACGCGATTCAGGCCATGCCGTGCAATAGCGACGCTGGCGGCAATGGCCACGTTGTTGAAGATGCAGAATCCCATTCCCCTGTCGGGGAGGGCGTGGTGACCGGGAGGACGAACCAGCGCGAACCCATCGTCAACCTCACCCTTCATGATGGAGTCGAGCAAGGCCAACAGACCGCCCGCCGCGCGGACGGCAGCGTCGTAGGACCCTGAGGACACGTACGTATCGCCATCCAGCCACGCCCCTCCCTCCTCTGCAATCCTTCGCACACGCTCGACGTACGTCCCCTCGTGGATCTCTTGGAGTTCACTCCGAGTTGCGTCCCTGGCATCCACTCTTGTCACTTCCTCCAGCAGGCCGCCTTCCTTGAGGGTACGCATGATGGCCGTCAATCTAGCGGCCTTCTCCGGATGGCCACCCGTATCGTGCTGCAAGTAGAGCGGATCGTAGACGTAGGCCGTAACCATGCTTGACCCCTTCTGATTCCCTACGACGCGTTGACAAACCGTAACCACCGTACTAGACTAGACGAAAGCTGCCATCGTGACTACGCCCCCAGTGTATTGAAAAGCCGAGCGGCTGTCCAGCCCTAGGAGCCCCGACGCCGGCAGCCTTCTCCGGCATCGGCTCGTCGAAATGCTCGTGGAGCATCGGACGCGACTACCTGTTCCGGCCAGATGCTCAAGCCCAGTGAACGGGGCCTGCCATGACCAAGAGGTGGACCAACGATGAAGTAGCCAACCTCCTTCGTCGCATCGCAGACATGCTGCAGATCAAGGGGGAGGTGGTCTACAAGAGCATCGCTTATCGTAGGGCAGCAGACAACATCGCCGCGCTGGGCCTCGACCTACACGAGGTTCAACGCGAGGGCAATCTGCGAGACATTCCGGGGGTGGGGCAAGCCCTCTCCAAGAAGCTGACCGAACTCCTGACCACGGGGCGCCTGCAATACTACGAGCGTCTCGAGGAGCAGGTTCCTCCGGCCGTCCTCAGCCTCCTGGCTATCCCAGACGTCGGGCCCAAGACGGTCAAACTCATGTGGGAACGCTTGGGGATCATGAGCGTGGCCGAGGCCGAACGAGCTGCCCGGTCAGGCGAGCTACGCCACCTGCCGGGCCTGGGCCAGAAATCAGAGCAGCGTATCCTGCGCGGAATCCAGTTGCTTCATCGTCGCAGCGAACGAATCCCATTGGGAACCGCGTGGCCGTTGGCCCAAGAGCTCCTGGCAGCGCTCACGTCACTACCGGACGTGGAACGCGTCGCTGCCGCCGGGAGCCTACGCCGCATGAGGGCCACCGTCGGCGATCTCGATCTCCTGATCGCCTCCCGCGAGCCCGCTCCGGTGATGGCGGCCTTCGGCCGTCTGCCGCAAGTGGAAAGAGTTGACCTCAGCGGCGACACCAAGACCACCGTCATTCTCCGCAACGGCCTGCAGGTGGATCTGCGCGTGCTTCCTCCGGCGCGCTACGGCTCACTGCTCCAGTACTTCACCGGCAGCCAGGCTCACAACGTGAGGCTCAGAGGGCTTGCGCAGGACCGCGGCCTCAGTCTGAGCGAATACGGCTTCAAGCGCGATGATGAGGAGATCCTATGTCCCGAGGAGATCGACGTCTACCAGACCCTGGGGCTGCAACTGATCCCTCCTGAGCTACGAGAGGATCGTGGAGAGATCGAGGCCGCGGAACAGGGCAGACTGCCGGACCTGGTTGAGCTGGGTGATCTGCGAGGCGACCTGCACTGCCACAGCGACTGGAGTGATGGTGCCGGCACCATCGAGGAAATGGCTCTGGCAGCGATCGCCCGCGGCTACGAGTACTTGCTGATCTCCGATCACACCCAGTCCCTGGGTATCGCCAACGGTCTGAACGTGGAAAGGCTGAGACAGCAGCAGCAGGCGATTGCCTCCGTCAACGCCCGCCATCCCGGCTTCAGACTCCTTCACGGCTGCGAGCTGGAGATCATGGCAGACGGAAGCCTGGACTTCCCCGACCAGGTACTGGCGGAGCTGGACATCGTGGTAGCCTCGATTCACTCGGGTCTGAGACAGGATCGCGACACGATCACTCGCCGAGTCTTGAGCGCCGTTCGCAACCCTCACGTGGACATCATCGGGCACCCCACCGGAAGGCTGCTGGGCCAGCGTGAGCCCAGCGAGGTAGATATCGAAGCCGTACTTCGCGAGGCAGCCCGGCATGGTACGATCATTGAAGTCAATGCCATCCCTGCCCGGCTCGATCTCGATGATGTCTACATTCGCCAAGCGAAGGACCTGGGCGTGCGACTGGCGGTGAACAGCGATGCCCACAGTATCGACGGCCTGGACACCATACGCTTCGGGATCGCCACGGCCCGCCGAGGCTGGGCAGAGGCCCGCGACATCGTGAACACCCTCCCCATAGACAACCTGCTGGCACTACTGAAATAGCAGGCCCAGGAGATGCCGCGCACCTGGGCCGTTCGCACTCCGCCGGTTCGTCGGCCAGACATGCGCCTCCCCCACGCTTTGCGCGGGGCACTGAGGGGGGCTCAGCGCGCCTATCTTGCCAAATGGGGTCATAGTACTGGAGGGTGGCACTCCGAACGAGCAGCAACCGCCACCCGACTTGACACCTCCGACAAACCGAGTATCATACGTGCTGATCTTCTTCATCAATGGAGACATGGCGCCGTTCCCACATATTGGCGGAATGGTGCGACTCCACAGCTTCACCGGTTCTGGCTCCCAGCCAGACCAGGAATCATTCCTGTGCTGAGTCACCGCAACTCGGTTGCTCGGCAGCGCAGCAGCACGCACTTGCGTTGATGGCTGTTCTGTTGCCTGTGGTTCAGTCATCTCGATCTCGCGGCCTGCTTGGTCGCAGAAACCCGCCGTGCGTCCTGTGCAACCGGTGAAGTGCCCTTATCCCTATCGAGCACGAACCCAGCCCAGTGTGATGCACAGCGCCAAGTGGGCCCTGCCCTCTGCGGTCGAGGACTCGGCGCGCGGCGCGGTGCCGGCTTCCGGATTGCGCCAAGCGACCTGGTAGCACTCGCTTGTGCCTGCATCAGGGACATCTCTGGAGGAGAGGAAATGGGCTATCGTTACGCAGTCATCGGAGCAGGTCGTCAGGGCATAGCGGCCGCGTATGACATGGCCAAGTACGGCGAGGCCGAACAGGTGCTTCTGGTAGACGTTGACGCTACCGCGGCGAAGGAGGCCGCTGAACGCGTCAATCGCCTTCTGAGCGAGCCCCTGGCCACCGGCGTTCACGCTGACGCCACCAACACCGACCAACTGATGTCCGTTCTGAATGGCGTCAGCGCGATTCTCAGCGCCGTGCCCTATTCCTACAACCTGCGGCTCACCGAGGTCGCGATTCGCCTGGGATCCAGCATGTGTGACCTGGGCGGTCACACCGGCATCGTTCGGGAGCAACTGAAACTGGATGACAGGGCCAGGACGGCCGGGGTCACCATCGTTCCCGATTGCGGCATGGGACCCGGCATGAGCATATCCCTCGCGGGATACGCGATGTCGCTGGTCGAGCGGCCGCGAGAGGTCTACATCTGGGACGGTGGGCTGCCACAAGACCCACAACCTCCGTGGAACTACGCACTGACCTTCAACGTAGGTGGGCTCACCAATGAGTACTACGGCAACGCCTACTTCCTGCGCGGCGGCGAGATCACTGAGGTTCCCTGCTTCGAAGGATTCGAGGAACTGGAGTTCCCGCCCCCCCTCGGCCGGTTGGAGGCCGCCGTCACCTCTGGAGGACTCTCGACCGCTCCATGGACATTCGAGGGCAAGCTGGAACGACTCGAGAACAGAACTCTGCGCTACCCCGGGCACTGGACCCAGTTCAAGGCCTACGCGCAGCTCGGCCTGCTGGAGCTGGAACCCGTGCAGGTCGGGGATCGCCAGATCGTGCCTCGGGACGTCTTTCACGCACTGCTCGAGCCCAAGATCGTGCAGCCTGAGATCCGGGACGTGTGCGTGATCCGGACGAAGTGCGTCGGTGAGACGGGCGGCCGTCGCGCCAAGGCCGTCGTCGAACTCATCGACTACTACGACGAGAGTACGGGATTCACGGCGATGCAGCGGCTGACTGGCTGGCACGCCTCGATCGTGGCCATCCTGGCCGCACAGGGACGAGTTGCAAAGGGCGCCGTTTCCGTCGAGCTCGCGGTGTCGGGCCCTGTCATGGTGCGGGAGGCGCGACGCAGGGGTTTCGACATCCAGGAGAGCGTTACGCAGATAGACACGTAGGAACGGATCCAGAGACGTACAATACATCTACGAGGAGATACAATACTATGGTAGTCGTTACAGGTGCAACGGGGCACATCGGCAGTTACTTGGTGCGAATGCTACTGGAGAACGGAGAAGCGGTTCGGGCGCTGGTCCCTCCCTTCGAGGACTCCGCGGTGCTCGAAGGCCTGGGTTTGGAGATCGCGCAAGGTGATATCCTGGATCCCGACTCCCTGACACGCGCCTTTGAGGGGGCTGAGGAAGTGTACCATCTGGCCGGCATGATCTCCATCTCCCGCAAGGACAAGGAGAAGGTGCATCTGGTCAACGTCGTTGGGACTCGAAACGTATGCGATGCGTGCCTACGAACCGGTGTGCGACGACTGGTCTACACCAGCTCCATTCACGCCATGGTCGAGCCCCCTCATGGCGTGACCTTTGACGAGTCCAGCTCATACGACCCAAAGCTGGCGCCGGGCCTGTACGGGAGCGCGAAGGCCGCGGCTGCGCTGGAAGTACTCGCCGCCGTCGATCGCGGTCTTGACGCAGTCATCGTGTGTCCCACGGGCGTGATCGGACCCGGTGATTCCAAGCCTTCCCAGATGGGCCAGATGTTCATCGACGTCGCTGAGGGGAGGCTACGGGTTTGTCTCGACGGCGCCTACGACTTCGTGGACATCAGGGACGTTGCGAAGGGCCACATCCTGGCCTGCAAGAAGGGCCGAAAGGGCGAGAGCTACATCCTCTCAGGCGAGCGCCTCACGGTCACGGAGATCATGCAAACGCTCGAAGAGGTGAGTGGTGTCAAAGCTCCGACCTGCAGACTACCCATGTGGCTGGCCCAGGCAGTCGCTCCGCTGACACCTGTGTACTACTTCTTGACGCGCACCGAACCGATCTTCACCAGCGACTCGATATACGTTCTGACCAGCAATAGTGACATCAGCAGCAACAAGGCTCGTCGCGAGCTGGGATACAGCCCCCGACCCCTGCACGAAAGCATCGCCGACGCGGTCCGGTGGCTCATGCAGGCCGGAATGCTGCGCCCGTCCAGGCAGAACGGCGCGGCCTAGAAGCGGGAAGCGTACGTGATACTGACGGCTCACAACCGGACAGAATTGAAAGAAGTCTTCCAGCAAATCGGGCTGGATGAGGCCCTGGGAGCAGGCAAGTCGTTGGCCCTGAAGGTCAACCTTGCCGCGCCCCCTGTGCCCGGCCACTCGCGCACGGACCCCGACCTGGTCGCGCTGCTCGCGGGCTATGCCGGACACAGAGGTGTGACCCCGACCATCATCGAGTGTGCCGATGGCTATCTTGAGGACAATCTGCGCATTGTGGGGTTGGGCCAGTGGCTTGACAACAATGAACTAGTCTGTATCGACCTCGACACGGCCGCAGCCGAGCCGGTGACCGTTCCAGACGGAGAGGTACACTGTTTGCCCCGGTGCCTGCCGGATTTCGACGTCCGCGTGGCCCTGCCGCTCACGTCTCAACGCCCGGGGAGGCTTTTCTCCAACAACGTCAAGCTGTTCGTGGGAATCGCTCCTCGGCGGCACTACCAGGACGGAAGCCCCGGCGTGCCCAGGCCCCGAATTCACGTCGACCCACATCGCTCGATCAGCAACCTGTACCGTGCCGTCCAGAGCTACGCGCCCTTCCACTTCTTCGTCAATGGCGGTCCCATCGCAATGGGAGACTCACAGCCACACAGCCTGGGCGAGTATCTGGTGTCCGACGATGGCCTGGAACTGGATCGCTTCGTACTGGACCGGCTGGGGCTGCCGATCCCCGAGTACATCGAGCGCCTGGCCGCGCCGCAGTGAGACGGTGGCGCTCCTGGATCACGCCTGGTGCTACAACCTCACTTGTTGAAGCGCGAGGCTGTGTAGGGCCCGCCGCGTTCTGAGACAAGTCATCCTGAGTATCGCCACAGCGTTACGCCTGATAGAGATGTTCACTGTCTTTGGCCGCATCTTTCGACAAGCTCAAGATGCTGGGGCCTGCTGCACACGCTGTTCAGTCTGCGATGACTTAAGGACATGTCGTTGGTAGGAGCCCGCCGACACGGAGTGTTCGGGCGACGCCTGCCCTGACCGAAGTCAAAGGGAAGGATCGCCTTCTCCCCAAATGCAGGGAACGAGACCCTTCGCTCCCTGCGGTCGCTCTGCAGACAGTAGCCGGTCGCCATATCATGACCCTGAGCGGAGTCGAAGGGCCCAGGGTGCTTGGCCGGTCAACTGAGGTTGCTGTGCCGGGGCGCACACTCTGAGGAGACAACCGGGGGGCGCAGTCACTAGCCTGATCCGGCACGAGGAGTCCTGGCGGCAATCGAGCCACGGGGCTCATGGGGTCGCGCCGCCACGGACGCTACCTCCCACAGGCCTCAAGCCCGTATCTCCTCATAGCCACCAACTCCAATAGCCATAGGCAACCACAAACCATGGTGTAGACCGTGGCATGGAAACTGAACGTCAGCGCCATCACCACGGCCACCAGCCCTCCAATGGGGATCCAGGACTCTCTGGACCAAGACCTCCAGTCCGCCAGCAAGAAGAAGACCGGGATCCACAGGATCACCATGTCATAAACCCGGTTGTACGGAGCGACCAGCACGGCCGCGCAAACGACGAGACCCATGGCGTGCCACGAACCTCTTCCCTCTGGGTGCACGCGACGGAGGGCTATCACTGTGGCTCCGCCCAGCAGAAGACTCAGCAGAACGGCAATGCAGCGTGCTACGGGTCGTGACACCGTAAGGTAGCGGCTGGTCAGGGCGAAGAAGCTCGGCGTGAGGACGTTCGTCTCCCAGAAATCCTCCGTCTGTTCGGTGAAGGCGCCGGGTATCTCTCGAAACACATAGTCCTGCAGAGCGGGCATACCCACCCCCAACACGCAGAGGAGGGTAGAGACGAGCACCAGTACCGCCACCAACCCGACCAGCCGGCGTCGGCCCCAGGCCCACCAAAGCAGGCACAGAGGAGCGCCGACGTAGGGCTTGACCACCAGCGACAGGAACATCATCAGCGAGGCGAGACCATCCCGGCCCGCCAGAAACGCAGCGATGGCAGCAACCAGGGTGACGAAGAGCAGGCCCGATGACTGATAGCGCACGAAGAAACCGTACGCCGCCAGGCAGTTCAGCACTGCACAGATCAGCAACCCGGTGGCGACGAAGCCCATCCTCGGACGGAGGGTCCTCCAGAGCAGAATCAGTCCTCCCAGGTACCACACGTGGTTCAGAGCCAGCCAACAGACTGCCGCAGGCACCACAGGAAGCAGGGACAAGGGGGCGAGCAAGTAGGCGAACTGAGGTGGATTCAGGTACTGCGGCGGTTCCAGCTCACCCGTATGAGTCCCACCGGCTTCGCGGATGCGGGCCACGTTCTCCTCATAGGACGTGATCCAGTCCCGAAACAGAGGGGAGTTCTCTCGGTAGCACTCACGGCGGACCGCTTCGTCATACGGATTGTCACCTCGAACCACTGCACGCGTACCACAGTAGAACGCAACGAAATCACTGTCCAGCTCCCCGAGTGGCAGCATCACGTTTCGATACGCATACCTCGCCGCCGAAGCCGTCACTAGGACCACCACGAGCCAGCAAGCTACGACTCGCGCTCTCGTAGACCTCGACCACTCCGCTATGCTCTTCAGCATGTGCCACCCTCAGCTCTTTCCGACGCCGAGCCAGCCGGGCCTAACGTCGCGGGGATCGCAACTCAAACAGACACTCGACACATCTCTCGTCAACATCGTAGCCGATCCCAAACTGTTGCTGGGCCAGCTCAGGCAGACCCATCTCTCGATACACCAGACCCAGCACGTAGTAGTTCTCGCCGTTCAACGGATCCACTTTGACGGCCTCTTCGATGGCCTGCCTGGCCATCTCCGGGTGGCCGGTCTCGAGATACAGCAACCCCAGACTGGCCCGCAAGTCAGCATCCCTCGGGCTCAGCTCGATGGCCCTGTTCCACGACTCGCTGGCTTGAGCCAGCTTCGAGGCGTCGATGCTCCTGGCCCAGTAGCCATACAGTTCTCCTCGATTCACGTGGTAGAGCGCTTCGTAGGGCTCAAGACTGATGGCCCGCTCGATAGCATCGGCACCGAACTGCAGCACCTGGTTCTTCATGACGGTGTCTGCGTCAGGGATGCCTTGGCCGAGTCTGAAGTGCAGCGTGAACTTGGCCTGCTGGTAGAGAGGCTCGCGTGGGGCCAAGGCAATCGCCTGGTTGAGCAAACCCAGCCGTTGCGGCTCCGAGGCACCGGTTTGCGGATCTTGAGTCGCCAGGTAACGTGACGCAGCCACGATCTCCCGACCCCCGCGCACGGCTAGCGCCACCACGAGGACTGCGCCGGCGCAGGCAGCCAGCGCAGCACAGGCCAGCCTCATCCCTCGCGTAGAGGAGACCTTGCCGGGTCTCCCACTCAAGGACTTGCTCAACGCCTGGTCCCCTGAGCCCCTCTCTCTCAGGGTGCCCGGCGAGAGCGCAATCGCGAGACCAGCGTAGATCCAGAGCAGGGTCTGAGTCTCGATCGTCTCGATTCCCGTTTGCAGTTGCAGAACATGCCCGACAATCCCGGACAGAAGAGCTGCAGGCAGCAATAGCTCTCCAAGAGATCTCGCGGCCCTGATCGTGCGTAGCAAGGACCCTCCCAGCGCGATGAAGAACGCCACGAACGTCACGCCACCCAGGACTCCGGTGGTCAAGACCACCTCGAGCAACCGGTTGTGTACCCGATCGAAGAAGCCGGTACTGCTCGCGTGGTGAAACAGCTCGACCGGGTATGCCGTCCAGAAGGTGAATCTCGTCGTTTCTGGGCCGTACCCCACGACGTGCCGGAGCCACTCGACTGAGTCTTGCCTACCGCCGATCCGTGGTCGTCCCCGGATCAGATCCAGAGCGCCCTGCCATACCAGCAACCGTTCCGAGATTGATCCGGTATCCCTGCTGAGACGCAATCGGGACAGATAGGGAACTCTCTCCACAGCCTCCGGAGCCGCCCGCGGTGCATTGACGGCCAGTAGCAGCGCCGCCACTCCGGCCAGCAGGATCACAGTGGCCAGGACCAGACGCGGGCGCTGACGATGCCAGGCCACCAACCCGCAGAATACGACCGCGGCCCCGACAGCGCCGAGCCACGGCCCACGGCTTCCCGTGAAGAGCAAACATGCCAAGAGCCCGGCCAAGACCAGACTCCAAGCCACCGTGCGTAGCCTGGCCTCTGGGGAACGGACGGCGCGCCACAGCGCTACTGCACCGATCCAGCGGGCGAACGCCAGAGGCACGATCAGGAGGAGATACGCACCCAGGAAGATGGGGTTCCCTAGCGTGGAGCCAACTCGTGGAAACGCCCACGCAGTCAGGGGGAAACCGGGCCAGAAGCGCTGTGCGATACCGACGGCGGCGATGCCGCTACCCCCCACAAGGATCGCCGACACCAGCGCCTCCGCGTGCCGCCGGCGCTGGACCCCTAGCGGGAGAGTGACCACGATAGCGTAGCCGCACAGAACACTGACTGCACCCAACCAGCGCCCCTCTTGCCCCCCCCAGAAGCTGTTCCGGGGCGAGATCGAGCAGACCGTGGCAATGAGTTGGCTGACCAGAAAGGCCAGAGCAGTCACGGCCACGGGTGAGCGGAGAATCCCGACGACACTGTTCAGCCCAGTTCCATTCGCGTGCGGCCGCGCGCGGCGAGCCGGCCAACCGACGCCATCGAGCATCCAGGCAGCCGCTACCAGCCCGGTCAGCACCTGGAGCGCCACTGCCTTAGGCAGGCCGAACCCTCCATAGGCGCACGGAAGCACCGCAAACGGAACCACGCTCGCAGCAATCAGCCAACAGGCACGCGTCACTGAGCCTGCACATTGACGTGCGCGGATGCACCAGATCATACTCTTCACGAACCGAAACCAACCATCGCAGCACATTCCACAGCGTCTTGCGGCCCCATTCCTGCCAGTTGAGTCTCACAGACTACTGGTCCAGCACTCAGGCCTAGCGTCTAGTAGGATCACCACGGCAGTATAACACGAAGGAAACGCCAGGCGCAAGCCTGGCGTTTCCTTGCCATAGACCAAGTGATGAACTCGACCTCAGATCACGAACCGTCCGCATCCTGGGTAAGGTTGGCGCCGGCACCTTCCCACTGATAGTAGTACTTGGTGGTCCGCTTCAGGTAGGCCCCGAAGCCAGTGGTGGTGGGCCCGACCTGGGTCCAGGATCCTGTCTGTGCCGCGATTGCTGCGGCCTCTTCAACGGCCACGTCCTGCGTGTTGTAGGTATCGATCGCGGTCTCTACGATGTCCTTCTCCGCGTCCATACCCGTGGTCTTCGCCGTGTCGGTCAGGGTGCCAACACTCATCGCCACGATGCCAACCAGGATGCCCAGGATTGCCAACACAATCAGAAGCTCAATCAGCGTGAACCCCTTCTCGTTTCTGAATCTCATGTCCATTCTCCTCTTTATCCGCAATCCATTCGGATGATTGCCCATGCCTCACGTACGATGTCGGGAATCGTGCTACTCAAGCCCATCGTGTAGAGTTCCTCCTGTCTGTCGGTGGTCACCTCCTTCTCAGAGATTTCCGAGCCTACTGCCGGTCACCTAGACACGCACTACGCGCCACTAAGCTCATGCTACGTACATCATAGCACGGCAGTAGTGGGCCATGCGTAAAGGTTACGTGAATACAACATTAAGCTAACGTCAAAGTTCTTTACGCTCGCGCACCCGACTCAGGCGGACCTACGCGGCGCCGATCAGCTGCTTCAGTTGCCTGGGATTCCCGGCCTTCGCCAGGGCCTCGTCCAGCGTGATCGTTTCGTCACCGAGCAGCTTCGCCAGAGCCTGATCGAGGGTCTGCATACCCACCCGAGAACTGGTCTCGATCACTCCGGCAAGCTGATGAGTCTTCGCCTCCCGGATCAAATTGCGTACGGCCGACGTGGCAACCATCACCTCAATCGCCGCCACGCGCCCTTCCCCATCTGCGCGAGGCAGCAGTGTCTGCGAAAGAACGCCCTCGATGATGCTCGCCAACTGCGTTCGGACCTGCTGCTGCTGATGAGGCGGGAACACGTCGATGACGCGATCCACGGTCAGCGCGGCGCTCACCGTGTGCAGAGTGGAAAGGACCAGGTGGCCGGTCTCCGCCGCAGTCAGAGCCGTCGCAATCGTCTCCAGGTCCCGCATCTCACCCACGAGGATCACATCGGGATCCTGACGAAGGGCATGCTTGAGAGCCGACGAGAATGAGTGCGTGTCAACACCCAGTTCCCGCTGCGTTATCAGGCACCGCTGATCCTCGAACACGTACTCGATCGGATCCTCGATAGTGATGACTCGGCGGGCGTCGTGCTCGTTGATGTACTGTATCATCGCTGCCAGAGAAGTCGACTTCCCACTACCGGTAGGGCCTGTCACCAGGATCAGGCCCCGCGGCTTCATCGCCAGATCCTTGCACAGCTCCGGCAACCCCAGTTCCTCAATCTTCGGTATGGTCAAGCTCAGTCGACGGAGAACCAGCGTGAGGGTCTCGCGCTGCATCCCTGCGTTCACCCGGAAACGAGCCACGCCCGGCAAGGCGTATGAGAAATCCAGCTCCAGGTTCTCGCGGAAATCCCGCATCTGCTTCGCGGTCGCGATCTGTTCGAGCATCCCCTCGATATCCTCCCCCTCGAGAGGCGGCAGATCGCCCAGTATGCTCAGTGCGCCATCGACACGCAGCGCGGGGGGGCTTCCCGCCTTCAAATGCAAATCCGATGCCCCTACCTCCGCGACACGCAGAAGCAGACCCTCGATTTCCTCACTCGGACCGCCAACCGGAGCCTGCGCTGGCTCGGCTGCCAGTGGTTGTCCGGCCTGATCCTCTATCATCGCTGAACTCCCTCCCCTAGCGCCCCCGCGAACCGCCATTGCCTAGTCCACACGTACCCATTACCGTCCCATCATTCCCGGACGCTCGTCTAGCAACACCGTCGTGACGTCACAGACCATCGACGAGCATGGGCAGGGTCACTCCGTCTCCCCCTCGCCTGCACCGCCAGTCCTATGCGGCAGCTTCGGGCTCTTCCTCAGGACGGTGCTCCTCGAGTTCCGCGGCCATCTTCTGGCACAGCTTGAACAGATCCCCGGCGTCGATGATCTTCAAGGTCGAAGCCATCGCCGCCAGGGTCTCGTCTTCAGCCTCCTCACCCTCGAAGATGTTCAGGACGTCATCACCGAGATCCACGCCTGCGGCCTGTGCCTCCTCCAGCCCCAGCGCCATCTCCTCGCCTTCCACGTCCTCATCCCCAACCAGGACTTCGTCACCGCCCAGGCCAAGCCCGTCCTCCAGGGTCTCCTCTCCCAGCATCTCTTCCAAGATCAACACCTCCTCCGAAGTCCCGGCGAACCTCCGGTCAGGCTGAACAGACTGAGTCTTGCCGGGCCCTTCGCTCGCGCCGACGCCTGGCGCCCCCGCCAGACCGTGATCCAAGCGAATCGGCTGCTACACTTCATATGGCCAGTCCCCCAAACAGTGTCCCGGCCAGGATGGGCACGGCCAGACAACACACCCCCGTCACAAACATAAGAATACACAGATGGAAGAACACCTGGTCTCTCTGTCCTCCCTGGGAAGCCTTCATCGCCAGGGCCGTGGTGACAGTAAGCAGGAAGATCACCGGAGAAACCATCTGGTTGAGCACGCGTATGTGCTGAGCCCCGCCGATCGAGAAGACGGGAAGAGGAAGCGCCATCGCGCCTGGCGTAATCTGGGCATCGAGGACGAGGAGAAACGCGCTCACAATCTCCACAATCAGGATCATGAGGCTAACAACCACAGCGTGCATGACTACCGAGAGTCCGATAAACGTGCTCGCCACGCTGCCGCGCTTGGCCTGCAGCCCCGTGATCTGAGAGGCATAGAGCGAGCAGAAGAACCCCACGTTCTCGGGCTCGCCTCCCAGGAGCACCGAATCGTAGAACATGCTGGCACTCTGGTTGATCAGCTCGCTTCCCGCCTCCGCCCGAAACCGGCGCCAGCACACGGCCGGGTCGATGCTGGCGAGAAGCCTAAGCTTCAGCCTCTTGATGTCCTCGCTCAGCGAGGGAAACGAGCGCAGGTTCACTCTGGTGAGAGCTTCAGTCAACGTGGTGCCCGCCGACGTGGCCAGCCCCCCAAGCGTTCGTATGAAGAACGCGAATTCCTGATTCTTCCCGGTCACGTGCCTCGCATCCAACATGCCCACTGCTCCCAGGGGAAGCAACAGGATTGCTGCCAGGATGTAGATCCAACCCAGAGGCACGCGCAGCACCAATAGCCCGAGACAGGCGACTACCGTCAGTGGCAGGAGCGTCGTAGTGAAGGTCTTGGCCAGCAATTGCTCCTTGGATCCACCCGGCATGGTAAGCTGGCCAACCTCCTTTGGCGCCGATCGCCAGATGATCCAGCTTCCCATGGCGCCCACCCCCACAGCCACCACAGCCATCCCCAGCATGGTACCGGCCGATATCTCGTAGATCAGCGTCGAAATCGCGTTGATGATGATTACCAGCGCTACTGAGATTATGAGCGCTGCGTAGGCGTCAGTCCACTTCCGCATGGATTCCAGATCACGCTCGTACTCGTTCTCGTAGCTGGCCGCCTTCATCTGGGCCTCTCGTCCCATGAAATCATCCAATGGCTCTCCAGCAGCGAGGGAGTTGGAGAATCGCAGAAGCAAGCTCTTCACATCTGGCATGTCGACTGACTCGCCAACAGTGCGGCAGGATTCAGAGTAGTCGTAGGCCAGCTCTCTGGTGATAAGATCGATCTTCTTGAAGAAGCGCGCTATGGGGCAGGCAAGGCTCGCAGCCAGCGAGAACAGTTTCGCCCTTGGAATCTCCGCCTGCGCCGTGGCAGACATATAGGTCACCTGGTAGAACAGGTCGTAGTTCGAGTAGTCGTCCTTCGACGGGAGCTTCTTCTTCCTCCTAGAAGAGCCCCCGCCTCTGAGCTTCTGAAAGAACTCGGAGAACCTCATAGAAGTTCCTGACCCCCTTCTCCTTGTGGATCCGCTCCAGGATCCTTGCCCGCCTCTTGAGGTCTGCGTAGATGGACTTCATCTGGTTGGGAGGGATACCGCGCATCACTGCTATCTTCCGCTCTAGCAGGTAGCTGTTCATCTCGCCGGGAAACAGAAAGCGGTCCTGAATCGGATCCCACCGGAAGACCTCGACGAAGGAGAAGCTCTTCGACTGCGGATCATATCCCACGATCTCATTGATACTCATCACTCGCCGCCCCTTCCTGCCATTCGGCAGTTTGACGGCGCTTTGGATAAGAACGACGTTCAGGTTGTCAATGTACGCCCTGGGAACGTTGATGGGCTCGCCGGTGATACGCTGGATCAGCTTCTCCACGGAAGCTGCGTGGAAGGTGGACATCACCGAGTGGCCCGTCTGCATAGCACCGAAGGCAATAGCGCCCTCACCACCTCTGATCTCACCGATTATGATGAAGTCTGGTCGCTGCCGCAGGGCTGCCTTCAGGAGATCAAACATATTGACCCCGGCCTCGTCATCACCTCCGGCTGAGGCCTTCGCCATCTCCCGGATCCAGTTCGGGTGCGGCACCTGCAACTCCGGCGTGTCTTCGATGCTCACGATCTTGGCGTCGGGAGGTATGAAGGCCGTGATTGCGTTCATGGAAGTTGTCTTCCCGGACGCAGTTTCCCCCGACACAAAGACATTCATGCCTTCGCCAATCACCATGGACATGTATGCTGCCATCAGATAGTCCAGAGTTCCGAACTCGATCAGCTCCATGACGCTGAAGGGAGTGTCGCTGAACTTCCTGATAGTGAAGTTGCTGCCCCGCTTGGAGACGTCCTTTCCGTACACGATATTGATACGCGAACCATCGAGAAGCACCGCGTCCACGATTGGATCTCGCAGGCTGACAGGCTTTCTGATTCTCTCGCCGAGCGCAATCACGAAGTAGTCCAGTTCCTCCATCGTGTTGAAGACGATTGAGCTCCTCAAGCTCTTGAAGATCTTGTGCTCGACGAAGAGGTTCCCGATCCCGCTGCAGCTTATGTCCTCGATGTACGGGTCCTGCAGCAGGGGCTCCAGCACACCAGACCCGATCTTATCGCGAATCACGAGGTATTTGATCCCCTCTAGCTCCTCGGCCGTCACAGGGATCCTCTCGTCCGCCCCCCTCCCGAACAGTGACTTCTTGCGCTTCTTCGGCTTCTCGGCCCGGTCGCCGTTCCCATTTCCGTTCCCGTTTCCGTTTTTGCCCCCCTCACTCACCGTACATATCTTGTCCAGCGCGGCAGAGAACAGTTCCTTCTTCGCCTCTGGGGTCGCAGCCGCGCCAACATCCTCAGCCACGTCCAGAAGCCCTTCTTCCACACGTTGCAGCTTCTCTGTGTCCATATCCAACGTGGTGATGGGCTCGATCGGGATGTACCAATTCCGCTGCCCACTCTCGTCGGGGAAGACGTGGACGAACAGCCCCGCCTTGATGGGATAGATGACATTGAGAGGCTTAAGATCGACGAGTTTCCTGGCCAACTCCGCGTAGTAGGCCGGGAACCCATGCTCAGCAGTGGGAACAATGTGAAGGTAGGACAGAAGCATTGGTGTCTGCTCCGCCACTTCCCTCAGGGTTGGCGAAAGCTGTTCAGCAAGATCACAAGTCCCCCCACGATTGCCGCATACATGTGCGCTCTCTTTGCTGAACGGCAGCGACGAGTTCGACATGTGTCCCTACGCCCTGGCTTTGCTGACCGGTATGATCCGCATCCCCCAACCCGGCTCAATATCGAAGCTGACGATGTTCCCGGTCTTCTTGTCCGCTCCCCTCACCTTGGCAACCTCCATCGTCTTCACCAGCCGGTCTCCTACCTCCTCGATTCTCAGTCTCAGAAGGGCATCACACAGAGATCTGACCCTGATGAGCAAGCTTTCCGTCAGCGCGTGCGAGTGAACCACCACCATGACCGTCATCTCATCGCCGCACACCCGCTTGCAGCACTCGAAGAACCGGAGCACTTCATGCACCGGAGAGTACGCAACCAGGGAGGTCAGGGAATCCATGAATAGCAGGCCGCAGCCCCCTACCCTTCTCAGAGCGTCGGCCATCACCGGCAGTCCCCCCTCCTTCAGATCCGCGACCTGCACCGGGTAGGCACTCAGCTTGTTCAAGAGCAAGAAATCCAGGATATCCAGGTTGAGGCTCGCCATCTGAGACACGAGGCTCTTGACCGTGTTCTCAGTAGTAATCAGGGTAGCGTCGAAGCCGGCTGTGAGCGATCCCCACAGCATCTGCTGAACCAGTACCGACTTGCCGGCCCCCGACTGACCCTCGACAAGCGTCAGGGAGCCCACAGGGATTCCCCCTCCCATCTTCCTGTCGATCTCGGCATTCCCCGTTGTGATTACGCGCTTCTTGTCGCTTTCCACTGATTCCCCCTCATTCCGTCAACGTCGCCGAAGTCGTGACCCCGTTTGAAGTGCCAACAATCATCATCGTCTGAGTCACCACCGCGGCCGGTGACACCCTCGCCTTGAGCAGCAACTCTTCGCCGGGGTTCAGTATCCCTGGCTCGAAGATCTCTGCGTCTGTGGGCGCATTGACGTACAGACCACTCACGGTCCATTGGTTGGCTCCCGGATCAGCGCTCGACGTGTAGGGCAGCCACCGGATGAAGTAGTCTCCGCCGACATCGTAGTACTGGATCATGACGTCCCACTTGGAGAAGCTGTGCAGCTTCTGGCTGCCATCATTCACCAGAGTGACTTTCAGAACAGCTCCCGCCTCCTCGGTCTGGGTCTCGGTCAACGAGACTTCGGTCCGAGACCTCTCCCCGGCCACGCTCTCCATTGCCCGCCAGGACACGCTCACTGTATCCACGGCCCGCAACGCTTCGCCGCCCAGGGTCACAGCCCCATACACCATCAAAGCCACGCCGATCAGGATCGCGATTGTGCTTTCCATAGCCGATTAGCCACCCACTCGAAGCTGAAGACCAGAACTGACCCCGCGTCCACCGATGGAGTGGCCGCCCCGCATAGACCCACTGTGGGGCTGATGGGTATCGGCCCTCGATGCAGGTCGCTACATGCTCACGACGGTCTCGTCGGTCACACCGTTGGGACTGGTCACCTTCAGGAGATAGCTCCCAGATGTGAGAGGGGATGAGAAGTAGATCGTCATCTTCACGGTCGCCGTTGGGCCCCACTCGCTGTCATTCTCAACCGACCAGGTCCAGGAAGGCAGACTTCCCCCGGCGTCATTCACATACGGGATTCGTTCGAAGTCTCCCTGCTCACCGAAGAACACGTCGCTGTCCCCCACTGCCAGGATGCGTGAGGAACCAACGTTCTTGACCCACACGAAGACGTTGAAGTATCCATCGCTGTTCGTGTCCTGATAGGCGCCGTCGCTGTCCAGCTCCCCAGACGCATGTATGATATCGATCTGGCTCAGGACACGATCACTCACCGAATCGGCCATGGTCCCCACGGCGGCGCCGCCCTTGCCAACGGCAGGGTACACGGCGTTGAAGACCAGCAACGCGCTCACCGTTGCCGCCATGAGAAGCAGAACCGTGACTATGATTTTCTCCATGGCCTGCTAGTCTCCATCAAGCAGGAGCGACAGTGCCACTGCGGTCGCATCTACCTTACGGCCCAGGATCTTGTCCAGGTTCATCAGCGTACTCAGCACGTCCCGCGTCGCCAGCTTGCCCTGGGGCTTGCTCTTCGCATCGAACGCGACGAATACCTCGAGAAGCTTGGCCACATCGGACGAGAGCAGCCCGGTCATCACGTAGGTCTCCAGGATCGCCTTCGCCCGCTCGCCTCCTAGCTTCTTCACGGCATCATTGGCCCACGTCGCCAGCTTTGCCAGCAGGGCCAGATTCACATCACCGTCGAGGGAGGCAAGCCATTGCTCCTGGTTCTGCCGAGGGTCTGGCTGGCTTGCAGGCGCCGCCCCGGTCCACGACTTGACCAGGTCCAGAAGGGAGTCCTCCTTTTCCCCTCTGGGCGGGAGGACGTCAGGCTCGAACTCCGGGACGCTTTCCTCCGGCATCTCGATCTCCCCATCACCTTCCTCCAGACGGTCGACGACGGTGAGAGCTCCCTCCCAGGTGCTGTGCAGTTGATCTCCTGGGTCGAGGCCATCACCGCCCTTGCCACCATTCGCGCCATCGGGCCCGGGAAAGGTGCTCAAGTCGGGCCTGAAGGGGGTCGAGTAGTATGTTAGGACCTGGTCCTGGATATTCAGAAGGACCGCCTGTATCTCGTTCTTCAGGATCTTTACCTCGTTCTCCAGATCTCGTACCCGCTCCTCTACTGCCATCTTTTCCCACCTCGGTCCCGTTGACTGCCCTGAACCCTACCATGCCACCTGCCGCGACGCGTGGACCCCACCATCCATCGAGAGCCCTTTCCTGGCGGCCCAATGGCCGTTTCCCATCCGCGCTCGCACCAAGAGTTCCGCGGTGACAGATTCGCTCCCCCGGTCTGGATACACAAGCCCCTGAGATCACCGCGTCGCCGAGAAGACCTTCACCGGACCGGATGTTCTCAGGGGTACGAGTGCGCTGCCTTCGGTGAAAGGAAGGCTGTCGCCCACCCGATCCAGAGGACCGCCGCCCGGTGGGACACCACTCCCCGGCGTCAACAGTGACTCGTACCGCAGCCCCTCAGGCGCCCGTGTGGGATCTGACAGCCTACCCCGGTGCTACGTCTCCCGTTCCGACAAAGAGGAGAGTTGTACCCCCTGTTGCTGCGCGCGATCTCAAAGCCATGCGTGGAGGGTACAACTCCATGATACCCACGGAATCGGATTCTGCCGGTTCTTCCTAGTCCAGGCTCATCACCGTGTCCAGGTATGCCGGCGTCGTCCTCTGGATCAGGAGCGTGGCGCCCCGTCCCGGCTTCACCTCGATCTTGAACTGCTTGTTCGCACTCAGGCCCGTGGTCAGGGGGTTGGAGTACGTACCCGTGGCGGTTAGAGGCACGGTGATCTCGGCCATCTCCCCCTCCTCCAGGAGGGCATCGTTATCGGCCGCTCCCACCCACACTCGCGACCAGGGCATGTCGCGCACATTCTGGAAGCTGTCGATGTAGGCGATGACCACACGGTGGCTGCTGGTGCTCGAGACCTGCCCACTGTCTATGGTGGGTGCCGTGACGTCGATCGGCTCTCCGCCCGCAACGTTCGCGACCGTGAAGATGACCTCCTTCACGAACGTGTTGTCATCGCTCTTGGCAATGATGCTACCTCGAAGCTCCATCGTGGACTGGACCTCGGAAAGGCCAGAGTAGATGGCTTCCTTGCTCCTCTCGGTGGAGTAGGTTCCTGCGGAAAGGACGGCGAAGGAGAATACCGCGGCTACCACGACAAAGGCGATCAGGATGATGGCCGTTTCCAGCCCGGTGATGCCCCTTTCGTCCCTGAGCGTTCGCTCAATTCTCTTGTACATCTGTCTAGACTCCTCTCGTCTGCGCAACGTTCGCTCCAACCTCAATCTATTGATAGTCGTCAGCTTCCCGGCCGCCCGATTCTGCGCCTATCCACCTCCCTTCAGGACTTTGGCGCTCCGCAGAACTGAGTCGAAACCCCAAAGAACCGCCAATAACTCAGTCACATGATATCATGGACAGAGCGAACCTGCCGTAAATGTTGCGTCAACACCGTGTTAGTTTAGCGTAAACGGATGAGACCGGAGAGAGTAACTGTGTGCACGCGGGGCAGGGTGACCTGGGTACGCGACCAGGTCAGCAGTTGACCGCCGGAACGTCGACCCGCCATCCACACCCCAAGGGGATCATCGTCAAACGAGGGCCGCCATCATACACGGTGCTCCGAGGCTGAGACAGAGATCAAGGAACGGTACTCCAGAGAGGCAGACACCCGACTTCCGGGCCGCATTGGTCCCCCCTCCTGCAAGGAATGATCCCTCTTCCAGATAAGTGCTACTCGCCGCCGCGATCCCAACGCAGGCAGGCCCACGAGATTGCCCCAAGCAGACGTGCGAGAGCACCTGACCGATCAGAGTCAGGCGCTCTCATTCAGGAACCCGAGCGGTCCCAAGGGGGCAAGCCCCTTTCGCAGTCCCCAGTATCGTCCCCGGCTAGTCCAAGCTCATTACTCGATCCAGGTACGCGGGCGTGGTTCTCTGCAGCACCAGGATTGCACCCCGCCCCGGGCAGGCCTCTATCCGGAAGCTGGTGCACACACCCAATGGGGTGGTCAACGGGTTCGAGATGCTTCCGGTAGCCGTGAGAGGGACGGTGATTTCGACCAACTCCCCTTCTTCCAGCAACACGTCGCCGTCGCGTCCCCCTGCCCACGCCGCCGTCCAGGGCATGTCTCTCACGACCTGGTGCGAGTCGATGTAGGTTATCACGATCTTGTGGCCACTTGGCGAGGCAACAGTTCCTTCCGAAATCGTAGGGGCGGTCACTTCGACCGCTTCCCCGCCGGCCACGTTAGACACGGTGAAAACCACCGAACTCACGCCCAGGTTGTCATCACTCGTCGCCAACATGCTTCCTCGTAGCTCCAAAGTCGACTCAACTTCGCTCAATCCTGAATAGACCGCGTCCTTGGTCCTCCCCGTCGAATACGTCCCAGAGGAGAGGATAGCGAAGGAGAACACCGCAGCTACCACGACGAAGGCGATCAGGATGACTGCCGTCTCCATCCCGGTGATGCCTCTCTCGTTTCTCAGATCTCTGCTCACGTTCGTCTTCACCTCCCAATGGCCCTATGGATACCATCATACGCCGCCGGATGCTTCCCGCCCCAGAACCCGACGGTCACGTGGCAACTTGCCCAGCATATATCCGCCCGGTGCTGGAGCACCCCGTTCCCCGCAGTCTCCGGCTCACACCAGAGCTCGGACTGTCACCAAGTGGTCAGATACAGACTGCGTATAGCTTACCATAGAACGACAACCTGACCGTAAACGGAACGTTAGGGTCGTGTTAGTTTCCGGTAAAGAGTGAGGCGCAGAGACTCTCAGCGAGCACAGGGCTGCCGCGTCCAGGATCTAGGAGACCACGAGGACCTGGCCCGTCGGGAGAGGAGCTCTGGAGTGGATCAGGGCAACACCGAATGGGGAACCGCTCGTCGGACACTCGCCTACTCTGGCGATCCGGCTGCTCTGAGCGATCATGCCGGTCGAAACGGCTGGCGAGGTGACGCGAATCTGGTCCTCGAGGCCCTGACTGACCCCAGACCGGGCTAGAGGCCAGTGTACCAGCTCAGTATCTGGGGGCCGTACAGCAGGGCTACAACCGCCCCGAGTGCGAGGAAGGGGCCAAACGGGATGGGGTCCCGGCGCCCTTTCACGCGAGTGACTAGCAGCAGAGCCGCAACGACACCTCCACCCACTATCCCAACCACCAGTGCGAGCACAATCGCAGGGAATCCGACCGCCAGACCTATGAACGCGGCCAGTCGAACATCCCCCATACCCATGCCCGCGGGACTAATGAAGGCAACTGCGAAGAGGAAGCCAAAACCCACCAGCCCACCGATGAGTGACTCCCGAAGCGACAGACTAGGGGAGATCAGCGCACCCGCCAGAGCGAAGACGATTGAGGGACGGATCACGCGATTCGGTATGACTTGCTGCTCCAGATCGATCACACTGACGACAATCAGAACGCAACAGTACAGCGAGGCCAGCAGCAATGCGATGACCGCCTCATAGCGCTGCCATAGCAGAGCGAAGACAAGTCCCGTACCCAGCTCCACCGCCGGCAGTCGAAGTGGGATGGAGTCAGCACAGTAGCGGCATCGCCCTCCCAACCACACGTAGCTCAGGATCGGGATCAGATCGCGTCCCATGAGTCTGTGGCCACATGTAGGGCAATGCGAAGGAGGAGAAGCGATGGAGCCTCCCGACGACCACCGGTCAATGCAGACGTTGAGGAAACTCCCCACGGCCGCTCCGACCACCCCGTACCAGAGCGTCAACACCGATCAGACCTTCTTCATCGCCAGGCCGACATTGACCAGAAACGGTGGCACGGGGAAATCCGCCGGATGCTCCATAGGGCAGCCAGGAACCTCAATGGTGCGGTCCAGCATCACACGCAGGTTCGCCACGACCTCTGGGTCTGTCATGATAGCACCCGTGAGGTACACCGGCGTGGTTTGCAGCAGCGGGTCACTGCGATGGCTTTCATTGTAGAATCGGATCGTCTGCGTCAGCTCATCGGTCAACTGCTGGACCTTCTGAGCCACCGGCCCGGTCGCGCTGTCGAAGGGGAACGATCGCATTATGACGGGCACGCCCTCTACGACGAGCACTATGGTCAACGATTCCTGTTCCAGATCCGCGATGATCGCCTCCGTCTGCCCCACCGCCCGTACCAGGGCGAGAGGTTTGAGGTCCGTAGCACTAGGAGGAGCCCCGGCGGTCTCGAGAGCGCGATAGTGTGCATCCAGCAGTTCACGCGAGACGCCCAGAAGATAGATCTGGCGCTGGTCTCCCTTCTCCGCGACGGTCTGCCAAGAGAGATACAGCGTGTCCAGAGCCAGAGGCATCTCCTTCCTGGCCTCCCGCCGTACCGCGTCATCCAGGAGACTGGCCTTGATCTTAGGCAGAGTCAGTATTCTGGGGATCGCTCGGAGTCCGGTCAGCGCAGTCACTATCCTCTTGCGCGACGCGTCGTTGTCGATGAGCAACTGATCGATAGCCTTGCCCACCGCGTCCGTGTCGACGATCAGACCCTCCTGAACCAGGCCAGGCTCGAGCCTCTTCTCGGCCCAGCGAATGACCGTAGAGCCACTGGCGACGAGGAGACGTAACTCACTTCCCTCGATATTGAGCGTAACTGCCTCACGCGAGCCTAAGCCAAACGGGAGTTTCATTAAGCCGCTACCTTCCCTACCGCGTCCGCACGATCGTTCCTAGTGCCCACAGTGGATGCCGGTACAGCTCCAAACCAACCGGGTCCGAGGCCCGGCGTCGCACGCCCCCGCGTGGGGCATACCGAGCGCGGCCGTGTCTCAAGGGATGGTGAGCTGCATACCGGCCCAAATCAAGTCGCTTCCAAGGCCATTGGCCGCTTTGAGGGCCTCCACCGTCGTGCCGTACAGCCGCGCGATACCATACAGAGTATCGCCCCACTGGACCACGTAGACCCCCCCCGTCGGCAAGGACGCGACCGGGATGTACAGCGGTTGACCAGCATAGATGATATAGTTCCAGAGACCATTGGCCCACATGATGGCCTGGACCGTCGTGCCGTAGTGACGCGCCAATGAGTACAGCGTATCGCCCGGCACAACGATGTGCATCACCGGGCCGAGAGGAAGAGTGGTGCCGGGCAGGATCTTGAGCACCTGTCCAATCCAGATGATGTAGCTCTTCAGCCCATTGACCTGCATGATCACTTGCACGCTGGTATCGAAGCGTCTAGCAAGAGAGTACAGGGTATCGCCGGTCTGGACCACATACTCGGTCGGCTGCACAGTAGGTGTGCCGGTCGGCGTGGGGCCTGGCGTCACCGACAGAGTCGAAGTCGGCGCACCCGGAGTTATCGGTGTGTGAGTCGCCGTAGGAACCAGCGTGCCGGATCCTTCCGCCTGCTGGATGAGGGCTATTCCAGCCTGTGCCTCCTCACCATCGGGCCTGATATCCAGAGCAGCCAGGAACTGAGCGCGAGCCTCCTGTAGCCGTCCCGCAGCATACAACTCGTAGCCGTAGTTGACGTGCGCCGAGTAGAGATTGTCTCGCATCTCTGAGCGGCTTGCGTCCAGCGCCAGTATCTGCTCGAGTATCTGGATGGCCAGAGGCCAATCCTGTTGCGTCCAGGCATCTCGTAGCTGCTCCTCAAGATCGCTCATCTGGTCGAGACTTGCAGACGCAGCCCCACCGGCGACCGCGGCCCCACCCTGAATGGAGCGCATGCCTCGTGCCGACGCAGTCCCATCCACACGCTGACAGCACCTGCTAGCACTCACGCCGGCCTGCGCCGCTCCCCACGGTGCTATGAGAAGTGCAACGATCATCCCCAGAATGCAGGGGAATGTCGCCAACACACGGGTAGTTCGGCCGTCCGCGCGGGAGGTCGCTCTTCTCCAGCCGTCCATGTCACACGAACCTCTCATCCCTCGAACAATAGCCATCCGTGCGGGCTTAGGCTAGCTCGTCTGGACACTCCAAACCATGCTCGTCTCGAGGGCCTCGGAGAGTCCATCGGATGCCTCCACTCCCTCTGGATTGATGCTCAGAGCGTAGTTGAACTGGGTGATGGCCTCATCCCGCCTACCCTGCACCAACAGCGCGTACCCATAATTGACGTAGGCCCAGTACAGCATGCCACGGGAGTTCTCGTCCTCCGGATTCGCGGCTCGCATCTCGAGAAGGGCGGAGATCGCGGTTGGCCAGTCACCCGCCTTCCACGCCGCGTCTAGCTCCTCGCTGAGCCCCGCCAGATCCAACGGAGTGGCCGTCTCGCGCACCACCGGCACGACGGTGACTCCCGAAGACAGCGGAGAGGAATACAGAATCACGTTTGCCGTCAACACGTGGAGCTCCTCCGCGGGGACGATCTTCAGATTATCCAGGTTGAAGGTGGGAAGAGCCGACCGAGTGAGAAGACGAATGAATTCGGTAAGCTGCCGCAACTCGCCCTGTGCTTCGATAAGCGCCCTATCCGTCCTGTAGACCGTCTCCAGATTCTCCTCCGGTGTGTTCACCAACCGCTCCAACTTCGAGACCTGAACTCCGGCTTCCGATGCGTACCGGTATACGTCATCGAACTGCCCTGAACCTTGCTCGTCACTGGGAAACGCGCCCACTTCGTAATCCAACGTCGCTTCTGCCACCGCGACCTGCGTCCTGAGCTGGATCGGGCTCTGTTCCTGCAGCCGGCGCGCCTCCTCCAATGCCTGCTGAGTGGTTGCGAGCTCGGACAGAAGCCTCCTGTACGAAGGCACGCTACGGATCAACGAGAAGCCAACCACCAACAAGAGCACCAGCGATATGACCAGCACCACCAGCGAGATGGCGGAGCGGATATCCTGAAGCAGTGGGATGCCGGCGATCAGACTCTTCAATCGATTCATGGTGAGATGGCCCTCAAGGTGAGCAAAATCACGAACTTCACGGCCACTCCCTGCAAAGACGCCACCCTCGCACTATCCATCGCATTCCCAGGGCCAATAGCGGATGCCAGTCCTGCAACCTTGCCGGAAGCGACCCCAAACGAGGCTAGAGTGTGCGCTTCCAGGGTACTTGAGGGAGCGCTCATCGCACCGTCCCCAGCGGAGGGATACGGTGTCGCCGGCGTTGGCGTCGCGGTCATAGGGGTCCCCGTAGGCGTGACCGGTGTCGACGTCGCGGTAGGGGCTATGGAAGTGAGCGTCGGTGTCGACGTTGGCACGGGAGTGAGCGTGCGAGTTGGACTGGGCGTGAGAGTCGGAGTGCGCGTAGACGTCGGGGCGACCGTCGGCGTCGGCGTGGCCAGAGCGCCGAGATCCCACGCATAGAGGGCATAGTATCTATCTGGGCCGTACTGATCGTTCTTGCTCCTGACGGTGATGACCACGTATCCATCGTGCTCGGACCAGAACGTGACGCGCGAGCTGTAGTCGCCGGGCATCGGACCCGGGCAGGTGTAGCTAGGGCCCCAATCATAGTCGCCCCAGTCATCGTTGTAGCAGCCCAGGGGCTCGCACGTCAGGCCCCCACCCTCCACCTGGATGATGGTGTCCACCCCAGGCGGTAGCGAAGCCGGGCAAACGGGCGTGATTGGGATGTCCGGAAGGTTGCTGGACCAATAGGTGAACACCTCGTACAACCTTCGTCCCTTGACATTCAGTTGCACTCGGTCGATATCCGATTGAGGGTAGAGGTTGTGCATCTGAATCTGCCCCACGTAGATCGGCTTCGGCACAACGTCGTCCGGTTCGTACTCATCCCTGGGAATCGGCGTGGGCTCTATCTCTGTGGCAGAGATCTGGTACCAGCTATCACCTCCGAAGCGACCCTTGTTGCTCACAGTGATCGAGGCCATGCTCTCACTGAGAGACAAGAAACGGACGCGAGACGCGAGAGGTTGCGGCCCACTGTCATCATCCTGATAGACCTTGCCATTGACGACGACGGTCATGAGGGTATCTACCCCATCCGCCAGTCCTGAGGTGTAGATCTCGTATTCTCTGCCCGCCTTCACCAGTAGTTGTACCCTGTCGACGTCCCCGTCGGGATAGAAATTGTGTTGCTGGCTCTCTCCTATGGACAAAGCTCCCGGAACGACGTCATCGGGTTCGTAGTCGTCCTTCGGGACCGGCGTGGGCTCGATCTCGACGACGGAGACGTGATACCATCTGTCGCTGCCGAAGCGGCCCTTGTTGCTCACAGCAATCACTGCCGAGCCCTCGTTCACGGCCAGGAAGTGCACCCGGGACGAGAGGGGCACACTGCCGGAGTCGTCATCCGTGTACACGTTACCATCCACGGACACGCTCAACAGCGTGTCGACCCCAGCCGACAGTCCGAAGGTGGAGATCTCGTATTCTCGCCCCGCCTTGACCAGCAACCGCATCTTGTCCACGTCCCCCTCGGGGTAGAAGTTGTGCAGTTGATCCTCGGCAATGGAGATCGGCCTGGGGGTGCGATCATCATCCTCGAAGCTGTCCTCGCGCGCCCCGGTGTCCTCGATAGTCAGAACGTACGTCTGGTTGCTCCCGTACTGGCCGCGGTTCTCAATGACGATGACCACCTCAGTGTCCTGGTCGGACTTGAACTCCACCAGGGACGCGTTCGGCTCATTGGGGCACTCCGAATACACCAGGTCTCCGACCGCCGTATAGCAGTCATCGTTGCTGTAGCTGGCCGAGCCCACATGGACCGTCAGGGCCGTGTCCACTCCGGCGGCCAACCCGGAGGTGAACACCCGGTAGAAACGTCCGGCCTTGGCCAGGAAGCTGGCCTTGTCCAGATCGTAGATAGGATAGAAGTTCCTCTGCTGTTGCTCGTTGAGCACGATCGGCGCCGGGACCAGGTCATCGACTTCATACGCGTCAGCCGGACTCGGCGTGGGTGACAGAGTCGCTGTTGGTGTGATGGTGGCCGTGGGCACAAGACTCGGCGTTGCGGTGCTGGTGGCAGTAGGCGTCACGGTCACCGTGCCGAAGGGCATGGTAGCATCGCTCATGGAGAGCAGCGACACGTTGGCGAAGACGTCCGAGTCCTTGAGGCCATCCACGTAGCCAATTACAGCGGCGCTGTCGACTGCGTACCCGACCAGTGTTATCTCGTTCTCAACCTGAGTGACCGATTCAAGGCTCAGGTGTCCCCCGTCGTAGTCATCGATCGCAGCCGCGATCTCGGGCCAGTCCGAACGGCCATAGATACTGGGCAGAACCGCCTCGATCCGGCGTATGGACCCGTTGGTCTCGCTGAGTACTCTGTTGAGTTCGACCGTCTCGCCCACCGGTGTGGGTGCAAGCTGGAGCTCCTGCTGAACCCTGAGCAGATCCGCGCTGGCTTGGACCGAGGCGTTCTTGATCCGACCGGACATGAGGAAGCCCACCAGCACCAGCACGGCCATTGCGGCCGCCGAGACCATCAAGATGAGGATCTTGGAAGGCAGTTCGCTAGGCCGGTACTGCCGTGGAAGGATGTTGAAGTCGATCAGGTTGACCTGGGGCTTCTGAGACATCCAGGCTGCTCCTCGGTGGGCTCCTACGTACTACGCACCGCATCTCATACTGAAGTCTATTCTAGCACATTTCGAGCCCTTTGTCACCTGTGCGACGGACCCGTATCCATACTGGGTACCTGGCCGAACTCGCGCGGTAACGCGGCGTGCGCCCGGAGAGCCCACCGTCGTACAGTGGAGCGAGTCTTGTAGCCAAGTCAGCGTCACCCACGCCTCCCCATCGGGCTTCAATGAACCTCCCACGACTTGACCCGCACATCCCCCTCGGCAAACCAGATACGGGTGACGATGGAGGCTCCGTCCGCGGTCGCTCGAACATCGTAGGGCGTATAGGCGGAGGGCGTGGAGCTTGAAGTCGGGGCCGAGACACACATCCCGGAGCCCGTGATCTCGACGGTGTCACCCAGGAAGCTCCCGGTCATGTTGCCCGAGCCGGAGATGTCTATCTTCCCGGTGGGAGCATAGATGTAGCCACCAAAGGAGACATTCCCCGAGCCGGAGATCTTCACCACCCCACGATTGCACCTTACGGCCCCCGTGTACGCCTCGTTTGAGAAGAACATGAGCCTGTCGCTGTACGGAGTGAAGGCGTGACCCGACCCGCTGACCTGAATATCCTCCTCAGCCACGATGGTGATCGTCCCCCCGTGACCACTACCACTGATGTGCACGCCGCCCTCCACGTAGTACAGGCCCGTCGGGATGGTCTCGCCAGAGCCGCTGAACGACAGGTCGTCAGGATAGTGATGGTACTCACCCGCCTGGTCCGCCAACCAGGCCTGCGTGCCTTCGACATCAGGATCGCTGTAGTCATTGATGTCAAACGGGACGGGCATCGGCTTCACCGCCGCCTGAACGGGGTTGTGGGGAGCGGGAGGATCGTACGTGTGACCCGACCCCGTCTCCTTGAAAGTCGTGTGAAACTCCACCACTCCATCGAAGTGATGGCCCGACCCCGTGATCTTGACATCGTTGTTGCTGTGAGTCGTGCCCTCGATGGTAGTACCGCTGCCGCTGATCTTCACGGCCGGAGAGCAGGACTCGCTGTTGGCGAACATGGCATAGTCCGCCGACCCACCGACCAGTTGCACGGTGGCTGTCAGGACTATACCGTTGACCGTGGTGGGAGCGGTGATCACCGCAGTTGGGGAGGAATCCAGAATGTCTCGGAAATCGGCATCGTGCGTCAGCCTCCAGATGGCGTACTCGGCCCCCGCATCCGAGGCGTACTGCCTCCTCATGTTGAGGTCGACGGTTCGTGTCGCGCTCAGGTTGGTGCCCACAGAGGACAACATGGGCGCCAGCGCGAGCACACCGAAGGCCAGCACTACCAGTGCAAACGCCAGAGACACTCCGGCCTCATTGATACCAGCCCTTCTCGATATTCTTCTCCTGGTCATGGTCGTCGCTCCACAGCAGTCCCCCGGGTGGAGTAAGTTGACCTCGCCCGGTATCGAGCCGGAGGAGCTACTGAAGCCACCACGACAGCAGGTCGAAGTTGCCGTCGCAGTGTAGCACTCTCGCCAACGTGACGCCCCCTCTCGCTTCGGAGCGCACGTCGTACACCTCACAGCCGGCGGGGCATCCAACCGAAGGAGGAAGATCGATGGTCAGTCCCGATCCGGCCAGATCCACCGAATCGCCCAGGAAGCTGCCGTTCATGATGCCAGACCCGGATACGGAGATCTGGCCGTTAGGAGCGTAGCACACCCCCCCCAGCGTGGAGCTCCCACTTCCGACTACCCTCAGTACCGGCTTGCTGCAGCGCTGGCTCGGAGGGTATTCGAAGTCGGTGAAGAACGACAGTTGGTCGCAGTAGGGTGTGAAGCAATTCCCGGAACCATTCACCTCGACCAGGTTGCGGGAGACGAACGTCGCGGTTCCGCTGAGTTCGCTGCCGTTGAGATGGATCTCGCCGGTAACGTAGTACAGTCCGTCGAAGACTTCCCCAGAAGTGTTGATGTGCAGATCGCCTTCGATGTAGTGATACTGCCCTGCCTGCGCTGCTGTGTGCGCGGGAGTGCCCACGGCCGTAGGGTCATCGTAGTCACTCATGTACCACTCCATCGGCATGGGCTGCACGTACGTCTGTACCGGATTGTGGGGCGGAGGCGGGATGTAGATGGTGGAACCATGGACTTGCAGACTCGTCACGTATTCTACCGCGCCGTTGAGCGTATTGCCCTGCCCCACCAGCCGGAGACCGGTGTTGGTGTGCAGGTCGCCATTGATCACGTTCCCGCTACCGGTCCACTCTACGTTGGTCGTGCAGTAGGTACTGTTGCCCCACAGCGCGTAGCGCAGCTCCTGCCCCGCCAGGACCACCCTGACCACAGGATCCAGAGCATTGACCTCACTCGGCAGCGTGACCGTCACACCTGAGCGCCCGGCGACATCCACCTGGTCCATGAACCCAGCGACGTTCTCCAACATCCAGACACCGTACTCAGCCCCTGCGTCCGACGAGTACTGTGTCTTCATGGCTTGATCCACTCTCTGAGATGCCTTGAGGTTGGTGCTCACACCGAAGAGCATGGATGCCACCAGAAGCACTCCAAAGGCAAGCACCACAAGGGCCAGGGGCAGAGACACCCCTCGCTCCTCAGGGCGCCCGAATCCCTTGCAGCAACGCCAGCTCATCCGGCTCACCTCATTCGCCAGCACGCAGGTCGAACTTCAGCGCACTGATCCTGCTGCCGTCCAGGTAGGACGCAGTGATCGTCACGGCCACTGTGTCGACGATGGGACCGAGGGGAACGAAGTCCACGTCGTCGATCCGTCGTCCGATCACCTGACTTGAGCCGTCCTCAGTGCGAGTGATTGTGCCCCCCTCTTCGGAAAACACGTAGCCCACCGTGCGGTACGATGCGATCTCGTCCTGACCGAAAGCATAGTAAGGCAGGGTGAGTGTCAGCGTGCCACTACCGGCCACGCCTTGCGAAGCCGCAACGGTGTCGCGGTTGAGCCAGGAAGCCACGTTCTGAAGTTGATGCTGAGCCTGAAGCTCCGACTGTCCCTCCACGGTCACGCGCGACAACTGATACAAGCCCGTCACCAGCCCTCCCATCACCGCGACGCTGATGGCCAGGACCAACAGCACTTCCAGCAACGTGAATCCGGGCTCGCTCCCGGTACGCCTCTTCATACCCGAGCTCCTCGCTCTCACGGACCCCGCTTGTACTCCTCGATCACGAACGCAATATCTGAGTCGTTGAGCACGGTCACGGTGATCAGTTGCAGGTTGGTGTCCAGCACCTGCGAATCCACGGTCAGCGAGTAGCCCGGCACGGCCAGCGGCACTCCGTCGATCACGCCTTCGTACGCGGTTTCGCCTGTCGCGTACTCGGCATCCTTGATATGCTCCAACCCTGCCCTGGCGAGATTCTCTGCCGACACCCGCTTGTGCACTGTACTGACACCGGACCCACCCACCGACAGGCCGCTCAAGAAGACCGCCAGCGTCATGGCGATGAGGGCCACTGCGATGATCTCCTCCAGAAGCCCTGCGCCTCTTTCACTCTTGAGCATGAGCCACCCCCTAGCCAAGCGCCCCCATGATGGAGTACATGGGCATGATGGTTGCCACTGCCACGAAACCGACTATCCCACCGATGAACACCATCAGTGCGGGTTCCACCGCACTAGACATGGCCGCCACTGCACGGTCCACTTCCTCTTCATAGAAAGTAGCCATCGTATCCAGGTTGTCGTCCAGTGTGCCGGCTTCCTCACCCACTCGCACCATCTGTACTAGCATTCCGGGAAACACCTTGTGTTTCGACAGGGGGTCGGAGAGTCCAAGACCCCGGATCATCTCGTCCCGAACGTCGCCGATCGCATCCCGGATCACCGTGTTCCCCATCGTTCGCGCGCTCAGATCCAGTATCTCCGGCAATGCCAGGCCGGCACGCAACAGGATTGACATCGTTCGGCTCAGCCGAGCAGCCGCACCCTGGACAGTAATCCTCTTGATCAGGGGGAGCTTCAGCACTACCATGTCCTTGAACCGCTTGCCAGCGGCGGTCGAGCTGAACCACAGTATGAATAGTAGTACTGCTGCCATCGCGATCACCAGGTGGAGCCGATACGTTGTGCTGAAGTCCGTGATGGCCATCAGCACCTTGGTCGGCCCTGGCAGCTCAGTGTCGAAGGATTCGTACAGGCCCATCATGGACGGGAGAGCCACCACCACCAACAGGACGACCACGCCCAGAGCAGCCGCCAAGATGAAGGCCGGATATGCCATGGCACTCCTGATCTTCCTGACGATGGCCTCCTCCTTTTCCATATGCGTGGCGACCTGGCGCAGAACCAGAGAGATGTTGCCCGTTCGCTCCCCGACCTCGATCATGCGCGAATAGAGAGAGGGGAAGATCCGAGGGTGCCTGCTGACTGCCTCAGACAAGGACGTACCAGTCCGTATCTCATCGGTCATCTCAGTGATCACTCGCCCGAAACCCCGGTTGCTCACCTGCTCGCTCAGCAACTGCAATGAGCGCACGATCGGAATCCCGGATTCGATCAGTGTGGCCAGCTGCCTAGAGAAGATGATCAGGTCCTTCTTCTTGACTCCGAAGAAGGAGGGCATCACCTCCGCCAGTGAGCGCTGGCGCTGCACCTTGCGCAGCGTTATCACCGTGTATTCCTTGCGCCACAGAAGCTCCTCCGCAGACTTCTCGGCGACAGCCTCGATGACGCCTTTGATCTTCTCACCCGCCGGATTGTATGCCACGTATTGAAAGGATGCCACAGATCACTCCCCTACCTCAGCACGAACACGTTCCGCAGAACTTCGCGCGGCGTGGTCAGCCCTGCCCGTGCCTTCTTCATCCCGTCCGTACGCATCAGGACCATTCCTTCTTCCACAGCCGCCGCGCGCAGGTCGTCTGCGCTGGCTCCCTTCAGGACCAGCCGCCGTATCGTCTCGCTGATCACCAGCACCTCATAGACGGCCATGCGTCCCTTGTAGCCCGTCTGTGCGCAGAGATTGCAGCCCTCTCCGTACATGAACTCCTTTCGGTCCTCGCCCATCTCCTCTTGAAATGCCGCGCGCTCCTCTTCTGCTACGCTCTTCAGAACCTGGCAGTGCGGACACACCCTCCGCACCAGCCGCTGTGCCACGATTGCCACCAACGCCGAAGTGATGAGGAAAGGCTCCACCCCTAGGTCCATCAGGCGGAAGACCGAGCTCACTGCATCGCTCGCGTGGATCGACGAGAGGACCAAGTGCCCGGTAAGGGCTGCCTGGATCGCAGTGTCGGCGGTCTCCCCGTCTCGAATCTCTCCAACCAGCATGATATCCGGGTCCAAACGCATGCTGGCCCGCAAGCCGCCGGCGAACGTGATGTTTGCTCGCTGGTTCACCTGCATCTGGCACACGTCGTCGAAGCGATACTCTACCGGATCCTCGATCGTGATGATCTTCCGCTCATCCCGATCCAGTTGGTTGATCGACGCGTAGAGCGTGGTGGTCTTGCCGGACCCAGTAGGTCCGCTCAACAGGATCATGCCGTAGGGCGAACGCAAGACCCCTTCGTAGGCCTTCTGACATTCGGGCAGAAAACCAAGATCACCCAGATCCAGAACAGACATGGCCTTGTCGAGGATGCGGAGGACCGCCATCTCGCCCCGCACGGTGTTCGATGTGGCAGCGCGGATATCCACTTCCTTCTCGCCCGCCTTGACGGTGAACTGTCCATCCTGTGAACGACGCCTTTCCGCGATGTTCAGGTTGGCCAGAACCTTCACGCGGGACAACAGAGGGGCATGAACCCCCAAGGGAAGCGACATCGCGTCGTGCAGAATGCCATCGATCCGATACCTGACGCGCAGCCGATCGTCCTGCGGCTCGATGTGGATGTCGGACGCGGCGTCGCGCACAGCCTGAGCGATGATCAGGTCCAGAGCCCGTACTACGGGCGCTTGGGCAACCAGGTCAGAAGAGACCCGCCGCTCCACCTCGGCCTCGGGCCTGATGGTTGCCTCGATCCTCTCGATCTGCTTCTCGATCTCGCCCATGGAGCGATAGTGGATGTTGAGAGCCTTGAGGATGTCCAGGTGTGGCGAGTGGGCTGGTCTGATGCGCATACCCGTTCTGGCGCGCACGTCCTCGATGGCGTAGATGTCCTGCGGGTCACTCATGGCCAGGATCAGCGTCCCATCCTCTATCCTCAGAGGGACGATGTTATGCTTCCGCGCCATTTCCTCGGGCACCAGACGAAGGACATCCGGTTCGATCAGGCAATCCCTGGGATCAACCGTCGAGGCCTGCGCATCGGGCCCATCCCCGCCGTTGCCTTCGAACATCTCGACTATGGTCTCGACGTCAAAGGGCTTGTATAGCATGCCGTCCACACCGGCCCACAGCGCCTCCGAGACGATACCCTCGAAGGTACTGTGCCCACTCATCAGCAAAGCGGTCACGTTGGGATCGATCGACTTGATTTCCCTGAGAGTCTCCACTCCGCTCATGCCCGGCATCATGACATCGATCAGCACCAGATCGAAGTGCCCCTGCCGCATCGCCTCGATGGCCTTGCTCCCATCGTTCACATACACGGTTAAGTAGCCCCTTGCCCCAAGACTGTCAGACAGCGTCTCGCAAAGGTCCGTGTTGTCGTCAATGATCAAGATGCTAGCCTCGGACTGCATCTCCCTCCCTCAGCGCTCCTCCTCAATACCTGCAAGCCCCTTCTTCCGTTGAGCCACTCACGCCATGCGACATCCTACCGAAGAGCCGAGACACTGCGCAGCACCTCGTGCGGCGTGGTCACTCCCTCCTTCACCTTCAGCATACCGCCTCGACGCAACGAGACCATCCCTTCACGCACCGCCTGCACTCTGATCTCATCGGCTCCTGCGCCCCTGAGCAACAAGCGCCTCAGCGCTTCGCTCACCACCAGCAACTCGTAGATGCCAATTCGCCCCTTGTATCCAGTGTGACCGCAGTGCTCGCACCCCTCTCCATACGGGAAGCTGTCCCGCTTCGCCCCCATCTCCCGCTCGTAGGCCAGCGCCTCCTCATCCGGCACGATCCTTGGAACCTGGCAGCGACTGCACACTCGCCTGACCAGCCTCTGTGAGACCACGCCAATGAGCGCAGACGTGATCAGAAACGGCTCGATGCCCAGATCGACCAACCGGAAGAACGCATCGACCGCGTCGCCTGCACAGATCGACGCCAGGATGAGGTGACCGGTAAGCGCTGCCTGTACAGACGCCTTCGCGGTCTCTCGATCACGGATGTCGCCCACAACGACTACATCTGGATCCAGGCGCATGCTCGACGTCAACAGGCTGGCCATGGTCATGTTCTTCTGGTGACTGACTTCCATCTGCGTGATACCGTCGAAGCGATACTCAATCGGATCCTCCACAGCGATCACCTTGCGCTCGTTGTGGTCGCACTGGTGCATAGAAGCGTACAACAGCGTCGTCCTTCCGGACCCGACCGGACCACCGGTGAGGATCATTCCGCAGGGAGACCTGAGCAGGTCAGAGTACTCCTTGAACGTCTCCGGTTCCAGCCCCAGCTCGCGGAGTTCTTCAACCGGAGCAGCCTTGCTTAACCCATGCAGCACCACGGTCTCGCCCCAGGCTGTATTGGACGTGGATACCCGATAGGCCAGGCTCTCGCCGTCCACGGATACCGCTACCTTCCCATCCTGGGAATGGTGCCGCTCCGAGATGCTCATGCCGGCCAGGACCTTGATCCTCGAAACCAGTGGCAGATGCATACTGAGTGGAAGGCTCTTGACATTGTGTAGAACACCGTTTATGCGATAGCGAGCACGCAGACTGTCCCTCTGTGGCTCAATGTGGATATCTGAGGCCCCATCCTTGACCGCATGCGCCAGGAGACCGTCCAGAGCCGCGGCCACGGGCTCGTCCACGAGGTCACCGGTCTCGTCATCTCGCACTTCGTATACATTCCTGGCGCGTTCCACAGGTTCGCCTTGGGAAGCCATCTCCGTGCCCTCATCAGATAGGCCCTCCGTCTCGTCGGCGGGAGTCGGCACGCGAGCCTCAACCTGCTCGACTGTTGGCAGCTTGAAGACCTTGACCGGGCCAGCAGGCACATCATACTCGACTCCGGTGGCCTCATCGCCGCCAGGTGGCTCTGGGTGCTCCTCGGCCCGTGACCCTACCTGGCTGCTGTCTTCCGGCTCTGCCGGGCCGCCCACAGACGAGAGCGCGCCCTTCTCGGGCGCCTCTTCCTTCAGGGGGTCGAACACGCGGGCCTCACGGGGCTCCTTCGGCCCATCTGTTGACCCCTCGTTCCCCGGCTCACCAATCTCGACTTCGCCGGGTATGTCTGCGCTTGCCAGGTCCTCTCCGTCCAGATCCAGAAGCGAGTCTGCCGTAGCCTGCGGCCGCCCGTTCCGGTCGGGCACACCGGCTTCGGTCACCACCTGCCGGTCTGTGGGCCCTTCGGCAACGATGGTTGCAGCGTCCGGCTCGGCGCCGGGCTCCTCAAGACCGAGTTCTTCCTCAACTAGCAGTTGCTCTTCGCCCAGGGCCACAACCCGAGCCATCGGGGGGCGCGCCAGATGCTCCCTCCTCCCTGCGGCCTCCGGTGGCGCTTCCGGGTCCGGTGCCCCCGCCCCGCTCGATTCGTGCAGAGACACCTTCTGCGCCACCGCTCCATTGTCGCCCAAGCCAACCACAGTGATGTTGGCGACCGGCCTTGTCGACGCCATGCGATCCCGCCGGGCGTCGGCCTCCCCGACTGCTCCCGCCGAATCGCTCTTCGGCCCCTGCGAACCGCCATAGAGGCGCTCGATCTCCCTCTGGATATCGCCGAGCGAGGACTGGAGCGCAATGACCGCCAACCCGGTGTAGGCCTCCACCGATTCAATGGCTTCAACACTGCGCGCGTCGAACATGGCGAGACTGAGTGACCCGTCATTCACCTCCACCGGCAGCACACCATGTCGCCGAGCCATCTCTTCGGGGATGAGTTTCACCACCGTCGGCTGGATCTCGTACTCATTCAGGTCGATCGCCGGATGACCCCCATCGTCTCCTGTTCCAACCTCGAGCATCTTGAGTACCGAGCCCATCTCAAAGGGCTTGTGAAGCACGGCGTCAGCACCCGCACCGAGCACATCAGACACGGGGCCTTCTGCTTCACTCAGACCAGTCATGGCGATCGCGGTCACGTACGGATCAATTGCCTTGATCTTCCGTATCACCTCGACACCGCCCAGACCCGGCATAGTGAGATCGACCAGCACAAAGTCGAAGGGCTGTACGGTCACCTCCTCGATGGCACTGGCACCGCTCGCCGCTTTCACTACGCGGAACCCGCTCTCGGTGATGACGTCGGCCAGAGTCTCGCGCATGTCCTCATCATCATCCACGATCAATACGTAGCGTTTTGGGGCCATGGTCACGTCTCCTTCGACCTGACGACACCAGGTCTCTTCGCACTTCCGACGCAGCAGGCAACGCCCATCCCATACAACCCCTGTCCTCACTCACTCGCGACGCACGAACTACTCAAAACGACAAGGAATGCCTAGAAGCATCTATCCCATTATACATCCTGGGGCCATCGGTGTGAGTAAACCAAACGTAAACATGATGTAAAAACGGTGCGAAGACGGGCGACGAGAGGCAGAGTGCGGCGCAGGGCCCTCCCCTGGTGCCTTGGGACGAAGCTCCTGTGCTTTGTCCGCCGGCTGGCCAAGCCAAGCCCATTCTGTGTTCGCTTCGCGTGTCCCCAGACCGGTCCAGTGATGGCCCGCGGAGCTGCCATCAAGATCAGCAGGGAATGTCAATCAGGGCAACAAGCGCGTCGCCATCGCGCCGGCTGATGTCCAGGGTCGCTCCGTGTGCCTCGATCAGGCTTCTGCCAACAATCAGCGACAGAAGCAGCCCGGCTTCAGGAGCACTTGCGTCCAGTGTGGGCAACGTGTTATCGAGATCGCGCAACGGTTCTACTCCATCACTGACAATGCGTACCTCGATGCGACCATCGCGCGCCCGGCTGCTCACCAGGATTGTCTCCACTCCGGGAGACGCCTGCGCGGCCCACCCAATGAGGTTCGTCAATGCATGTTCCAGATGTACCTGGTCTCCTCGCAGGAGAGGCACTTCGGGAGACAAATCCAGATGCCGGGCGACACGCTCAGGAAGACTCGCCCGCGCGACTGCCCGCTTCAGCAGTCGGTTGATCTTCAAATCGTGGCGCATCATCGACTTGGGCCAGGCGTAGGTCATGAGATCCATCACCATACGGTTGGCCGCCTCGATCTCGCGCTCCAGGATACCCAGATGCTTGCTCACCTTCACGTCATCGCTATTGCCCTTCAGCGTCAGGAAGTAGACCGAATTCTTCATCACGCTGAACTTGTTTCGCAAATCGTGCCCCAGCCGGCGAATCAGTTCGCCCATATCGACCGAGACTCTGCCCTCCGACGGCATTCGCTACCCCTCCATCAACGCATCCCATTCCTATCATCAACACCGGCCCCCGATTGCGGCCTCGGCACACTGACGGCTGCTGTCCGTCGCCCGGCGATGCAATCAGCTGGCCGATCGCACCACGGTCAGCCACAGGAGGCACCGTTACCGCCTCTGGTCGCCTCATCAACCAGTCTCAGTATCTCCGCAACATCGAGGGGTTTGTAGACCACATCGTACACCCCTTCCCGCCACGCTTCTTCGATGAGATCCTGCATCGCGTAGGCGGTCATCATGATCACCGCAATGTGATCGTCGATCATTCTCAGTTCCTTCAACGCCTCCACGCCATTCATGCGTGGCATCACGATGTCCATGAGAACCAGGTCATACGTCTCTCTGCGCATCGCATCCAGTGCCTCCACGCCGTCGCCGGCCACTCCGACACGATAGCCTCGCTCCTCGAGAATATCCAGAAGCGTGTCTCGCATCCCGTCATCGTCGTCAACCACCAGCAGAAGGTGCTGCTTTGTGTGTGCGTCCATCCTCAACTCCTGTTCCCGTACCCCTCAGTACCCAGACGGACCGGCAGAGACACCACGAAAGTGGCCCCCTGAGTGAGATTGTTCCTTCCCTCGATGCGCCCGCCCTGGCTCTCCGTAAGCATCTTGCTGATCGCCAACCCCAGCCCGATCCCTCCCGCTTTCGTCGTGAAAAGCGGCTCAAACAGCCTGCCCAGGTTCTCGGAGCTGATGCCACTGCCGGTATCGCTGACCCCGATCTCGATGAACCCGTTCACCCTGTGCGTGCCGACGGTGAGGATGCCCTCACCAGACATTCCCTCCACCGCATTGGTGATCAGGTTCACCAGCACCTGACGGATTCTCCCGGGATCGACCATGACGATCGGCAATCCCCGTCCCAGGTCTCTCTCAATCACCACCGGAGCTGGAATCATCAGGCTCGACAGGGTCTCCTCAAGCAACTCGTTGACATCGACTTGCTCCCTGTTCTCTTCCGCGCCCCTGACGAAGCTCAGGAGATCGCTGATGATCTTGTCCGACCGTGCAACCTCTCGGCCGATGATGGACAGGTGCTTCTTCACCTTGGGGTCCGCATCGCCCGATTTCAGCTCCAGGTAGTAGACCGAGTTGCTGATCACGCCGAGGGGGTTACGGAGTTCGTGAGCTATTCCTGCCCCAAGCTTGCCGATCACGGCCAGCTTCTCGGCCCGGAGAAGATGCTCCTGCGCATCGCGCAACTCCGAAGTTCGCTCCTCGACTCGTTCCTCCAACTCCCGATTCCATGCCCTTAGATCAGCCTGCGCCCTCTCCAACTCATCGAACAGTCGTGCGCTCTCAATCGCAGCAGCCGCCTGAGCTCCCAGGATCGAGATGAGCTCGGCGTCCCTCTCGCTGAACGCACGGCGCCCGGGATCGCGGCAGAGACACAGCACTCCCAGAGTCTTCCCCTTATCGAGCAAGGGGAAACAGAGCAGAGACGAGGCACCAAGCGAGTCCAGCAATCGTTGGGCCTCCTCGGGCATCTCGCGCCCGTCGCCCATCAAGAACGCCTCGGTCCGGACACCGAAGGTGGAGCTCAGCACCCTGCAGACCTTGACCAGTTCACTCCGCGTCTCTGCCCGGCCAATGGCAGCCCTCAATCCGGGCGCCTGCCCGGTCGTCAGGTACAGCCCGCCACTATCAGCGTTCGCCTGCTCGGCGGCCGTAGCCAGTGCATCCTCCAGAAGCTGATCCAGCATCACTGTGCTTCGGAAACGCCGAGTTGCCTCGAGAACCGGCGTCAGGGCGTCCAGCCAAATGCGCTCACGCAAGAGTCGAGGCTCGGCCAGCGCATGCTCCACAGCGGCTAACAGATCCTTGATCTGAAACGGCTTCAACAAGAAGTCTCTCGCCCCGGCCCTCAGGGCCTCGATGGCCATCTCTACGGTTCCGTAGCCGGTGATGATCACGGCAGCGATATCCGGCGTTGCGGATCGAATGCCTGCGAGAACATCCAGGCCTCCTATCTCGGGCATCATAAGATCCGTCAACAGCAGATCGAAGCGCTCCCGCTTGGCCAGATCTAGCGCTTCCAATCCGCTGCTGGTGCCTCTCGGTCGATACCCCCTCGAAGCCAGTACCTCCGAGCAGAATTCGACAACGTCGACCTCGTCGTCCACGATCAGGATGCGCTCACCTTGCTCCATGCTACGGTCAAGACCTGACTTCATTGGGCTCTTTCCGCTTCTCTGCATCCGCCGTGGCTCTCAATCGACCGGAGACCCATAGCCGGTGCAATGCATCCACCAAGCCGGGCTCCAACTGACCGCCCGCGCCTCCTCGCAACAGATCGAGGCTGTCCTCGGCATCCATGCTCGACCGGTATGCTCTGGACGACGTCATGGCCTCGTAGGTGTCGGCCACCGCCAGTATGCGCGCTCCCAGAGGTATGTCGTCACCGCCCAAACCATCGGGATAACCTCCACCATCGTACCTCTCGTGATGATGGTATATCAGAGGCACGATTCGATGGAGAGGCTTGATCCCCTCAACTATGCTGGCGCCGACCCGAGGGTGTCGCTTCACCTCCTCGTACTCGGCGGCCGTGAGGCCCCCTGGCTTGTTCAGTATCAGATCGCTGACGCCGACCTTCCCGATATCATGCAGCAACCCTGCGACCCGCAGATCCTCCGTTTCCTGTGGTGGCAAGCCCAATTCCTTGGCCAGCGCCACCGCGTACCTGGCAACCCGCTCGGAATGCCCCTTCGTGTACGGATCGCGTGCCTCCACCGCGGTAACGAGCGCCGTGATGGTGCCGATACTCAGATCCTTCAGCTCCCGGTACGCCCTGGCGTTCTCCAACGCAATGGCGATCTGCGACCCAAAGACCGTCAGAAGTTGCACCTCATCCGCGGAATAGGGGGTCTCGCCCGGGCCTCTGGCAACGTTGAGCACTCCAATCACTGTGTCTCTCTGACACAGCGGAATGGAAATGGCCGATACGCGTCCAGCCATCGACGATCCATCGAGAGGGCCCCGATCTGTCCAAGGTTGGCGGCGCTTGACCACGCAATCCAGTACCTGCCTCACGAGCCAATCAGGCCGCACCGAACCGCTCGTCGTGCTGAGAAGAGAGAGGCGCGCCTCGCTTCCACACCCGTTTCCCAACGTCTCGACCAACATCAGCGATCCGTATTGGGAATCGAAGGTGTCCTCGACGAGCGCGATGATCTGCTCGGACAGACTCTCCAGGTCCAGGTTCCGGGTCAGGGTATGACTGAGCCGGGTAAGCGAAACTACGGCGCCCAGGCGTTCTGTCTCCTGCCTCAGCGCGCGGGCTTCGGCCCAGTTGCGGATCTTGATCTGGAAGTCACTGATGTTGAACGGTTTGGTGAAGTAGTTGCGGGCACCCAACTTGGTGGCCTCGACCGCACTCTCGATCGTCGCGTGGCCACTGATCATCATCACGTCGGTACGAGGATAGCGCGCCCGAACGTGCTTCAGTAACGCGAGACCGTCCATCCGAGGCATCTTCAAGTCCGTGATCACCAGATCGAAGGGACCGGCTTCGAGCATCTCCGTGGCCTCAATCCCATCGCACGCCGTGTCTACTCGATACCCCGCTATCGACAGATAGGATGCCACCACCCTGCGCACGTCAGGGTGATCATCGACAGCGAGGATCCTGGCATCACTCATATCCACGTCCCCAACCTCCCTCCTCGGCAGAGCATGCGACGCTGGGCGTCCTGAGAGCGAGGCAAGCCGGTGACAGATCGTCTCTCCTCAACATATGAGCACCAATCCCGACGCGGCGATAGTCGCCCGCGAGTCATGGCCGGAGGACGGCCACCTCGCGAATCCTCCGGGTATCACTCGGTAACCGTGGATGCGGCAGCCTGCCTGAGTGGGCGACTGCGCGTCTGCTCGAGATACTCATTCAGCATGTCAGCACTATACCGACGATGGCCTCCTGGAGTCCGAAAAGGAACAAGCTCTCCCCGCTTCTCGATCTTGCTCAGGGTGAACAGGCTGATACGCATGTACTTGGCAGCCTCCCTGGCCGTCATAAGGGTAGCCATCTCTGTCATTCGCTCCTCCCATGCGGAGATAAGCTCCGGATCACACGGAAATCGTGTGAAAGGCCCTGAACATCACATCTCCCATATTGTAACGGGTAGCCGCCATAGGTACGTAAAGAAGGCGTAAAGGGGACGTTAATTCAGCATTAAGCCAATGAGGGAAACTGATGGTGAGAGGGGGGATTCCGAATGGGGTTTCTCAGCTACTCGACAGCTTCACTGCCGTTCGCGATCCAGTGGTACAACGTACCCATGTCTGGTTATGGTCCTGATGAACTGCGGGCTGCGCGGATCCGGCTCGATCTTGGCACGAAGGTTCATCACGTGCATCCGAACGAGAGCGGTGTTCCTACTCCCTGGTGGATACCCCCACACGTTCTGCAGCAGTTGATCACTAGAGACCACCTTCCCGGCGTTTTTCGCCAGGTAGTACAACAGCTCGAACTCGACCGGCGTCACCGCAACGGGTCTGCCCTCTACCTTCAGCTCCACGTTCGTGGGGTCCAGATAGAGAGAGCCGATGACCAGCACGGCATCAGAAGGCATCTTCAGGGTACTCCGTAGGATGGCCCTCACACGGAGTTCGAGCTCACGCAGATTGAATGGCTTGCCAAGGTAATCATCCGCTCCGGCCCTGAACCCCTCGATGCGATCCTCTACCGTGTCCTTCTTGGTCAGGAAGAGAATGGGCACCAGGCACAAGCCGGGGCTCCGCCTCATCCGCCTGCAGACCTCGATACCATCAGTACCAGGCATGATGATGTCCAGTATGACGAGGTCCGGCCGACGGTCCTGCATCAGACGTAGCGCCTGCGCGCCCTGGCCCGCGACGACTACCTCGTGGCCCTCGTTACCCAGTCGGCGCTCCACCAGGGTAGCCACACCGGGCTCGTCATCAACCACCAGGATCAGTGCCATGGTTCCTCCCGAACACAACTCACAGTCTAGAGCGCGCACCCTGTAGCATTATAGTGGTGAGGAAAGCATTGTCAAGCTCTGGCCGTCATCATCTGCCGTTCCCGGCCCCCATCTCTGAGCGCTCCATCGATCCTCCCGGGCTACACCAGATCCTCCGCTCGCCGTCCATCGAGGCCGCGACTGCGGTCACCTGCTCGTCGGGGACATCGCGGTCTTGATGCTTCAACCCACCCATCTCCTGCTCCGTGGAGCATCCTCTCATTCCTGCGGCTTGGTCGACCTCATGCTTCTCATGTCAGCGAAGAACTGACGCACCAGAACACTGAACCTGTCTCGATTCAGTACCATAGCCAGCAGACACCACCAGACGGCTCGCCACCCCCAAACCGGTGCCTCTTGGACAGCCACCCATATCATGAGCGCGCCGATAGGTACCACGAAACACAGTATCACGAAGCGTGCTCGCGCCCGATACCGAATCACGGTTAGTCCGGCAATCAGAACGTAGGCCCACGCGGCCATTGGATCGATGTACCCGCTAAAAGCCAAGTACACCAGCTTGGAAAGGAACATGCAGACGTCGACATCCGCATCATGATCGCCCAGCCAGGAGTGCTCGGGCTCCGGCGCCTTCCGAGCGAAGAAACCGTCCAGGCTGTCAGTTGTCCAGGATATGATCAAGAGGCCCATGACCAGCGGCAGCGCACTGGCCCCAGCCGCGTAGCCCAGATAGGCGATCACGAAGGCAAGCAGAAGACGCAACGAAGTGAGCAGATCGGCAAGACACTTGACAGGCGACATAGTCACCTCCTGGTCACCAGTCCTCGGCGAGTTCCTCCACGGGGAGGATTCCTCCCAGTTCCCCGATTCTCCGTCTCAGCCCCTCGACCCAGGCGGCCGCACTGCCCTTCAACTCACTCTCACTCAGACTCAGCAGCTCCCAGCCACCACGACTCAGCACGTACTCGCGCAGACTGCTGGACTCGGCCACGGAATTCAGCTCCGAAGTAGACCGACACTCTATGCCCAGATTCCCAGCCCTGCACAGCAGCGCGAAGTCAAGAACGTACGCAACGCGTCCCTCCCAGAGCACGTACTCTCGCTCGGCCTCGACCCCACTTCGTTGCAGTTCCTCCCACAACCGCTCCTTGAGAAGGCTCGTGTACCACAGATCGTTGATCTCGGCCGCGTGCAGCAAACGATCTAGAGTAGTAGGTATGAAGGTGATGCGCCTCAGTTTGCGGCTAGGAATGGGGTGAGGAAGCTCGATCAACTCCCCAATCTCGATCTTGTAGTACTGCCGCTCAGCGCGAGGATGATCGGGCTCATCGGAGAGGAGCTCGAGCCGAGTGACGATGCGGAATCGTCTCACAGGCGCGTAGTAGGTCACCGACCACTTGTCCGGCCCGAAAGCGCTGGTGAAGTAGAAGGCCAGGTACTCAGCCGCAACCTGAGCAGGAGCCCTCGCCACGGGAATCCGATACCATTGCTGCTCCCGTGCGATATCGAAATCGCGCCGGTTGTTCATCACGGCAACCAGCACGCGCTGCCGTTCAGGGTTGTTCAGCTCAGCTTCCTGAGGACGCTCCTGCATGTCCCCCCACGCCTTCGACAGGAGTCACATACCCAAGACGCGACCGAGGCGATACCTCGACTCGGCCAGAGCCCAGCGGGGACTCTCCATAACACCAGTATATACCCGCGCTTGGACGGTTGTCAAGCAGGCATCCAATGCCCACGTGCACCATCAGACCCAGGAGATCATCCCGCTCAAGCTGCATGTTCAGTATCCTCCGGCCGGCAACTAGCCCGCCCTGCATCTTGCAGGGCCGTTATCCAGACCCACCGGCTCCTCATCCTTTGACGCTGCCGGAGCGCTGATGTATAATGCGGACTGTCGAGGGGATCTGCCCGATCTACCGTCACTTGAGGGCCCAGACTGTTCGGGAAGGGATCCCAGAGCACTGCGAGGCACCCGAACCACCGATCCGCTGTCCCGGGAGGCCAGGGCAACGGTGCGAATGACGCGGCAGTTGTGCGCTGAGGAGGTCGTGGCCGACAAGCTACCGGAGACCGCAAACAGACCGGCCGGCGAGCTGACCATCCAGGAACTGCAGGAACTCCTGGAACGGAAACGTCTGGCCCTGCGCGGGCGACGCCTGGGACGGATAGAGGAAGAGGAGGTCAAGACCCGGCGCGAACATCCCGATCGAAAGGGGCGGCTTCCACGGCGGACCCCGGTCAACGCCTCACGGCTGAGCGACGAGGAGTTCCAGGAGCGCTTTGGGCCGTGGGAGCACGGGTCACTCAGACCCGGGGACGCCTACCGAGGAGCACCGGCCGCAGGCCGGGGCCGGAGAACTTGGTGGGATCGGCTCCTCTTGGCGCTCGAGGTGTTGGCTCTGGTTGGCTTGGGAATCGTAGTGGTGATGTCTCTCACCTCTCTACGCGGACTCGATCATGAGATCGGTGAGGCGACATCGACCATGGTGCCCAGCCCGACGGCTTCCCCGGTGGCAACTCTGCCCGGCAGTAGCCTGTCGCCCAGGGAGAGTCATCTGCCGCCGTTCTATCAGGGTCTGGTTCAGCCCGCGAACCCGGTACCGCTTCTAACTCCGACACTGGGTCCTCAGACTGCGATACGAATCGTGATAGACCGGATTCGTGTGGACGCCCCCGTGGTGGAAGGTGACGACTGGGAGTCGCTGAAGAAAGGCGTAGGGCATCACACGGGCAGTGCCAATCCCGGACAGAGAGGCAACGTCGTGCTCTCGGCCCACAACGACGTTTTCGGGGAGACCTTCCGGGACCTGGACCAGTTGGAGCCCGGCGATGCAGTGCTCGTGTTCACTCCGGAAAGAAGCCACCGGTACGTAGTCAACCGGGTCCTTATCGTGGAGCCTACCGAGGTAGAGGTGCTAGAGTCTACGCAGGAGCCGACTCTCACTCTGATCACCTGCTACCCCTATATGGTTGACACTCACAGAGTAGTCGTCATCGCGGAGCTCGCGCCCTAGCCTCGATCGAAGGGAACCCAGGGCGAGTTGGCGCCGCTTCAAGGAGCAACTGCAAAGGCTCCGAATAGAGCACACCGACTCCAGGAGGATAGCGAAGGCCATGGCAAAGAAGCGCAGCAAGGCAAACAGGCGGAAGAGATCCCAGGCGGCCAGGGCACGGCAAGCCGCCTCACCATCGAAGAAGCGCAAGGACAAGCAGATCGATTTCCGGGAAGAGTACCGCTACGTGCTACACGATCTGAAGCGGATGGGCATTCTGGCCGCGGGCATATTCGCTCTGTTGGTCGTTCTCGCCCTGGTACTGCAGTAGCGCCAGTTCTGGTCAGAAACCAAGAGGGGCAGCGCCGGCTTGTCCTGGTGCTTCCCCTCTTCACTAGACACGCGCGAATCACATCTTCCCGCGAAGCTACATCCCTCCCGTATCACGGGCCTCAGAGATCTGCTCCGCCCAAGACCACAGTGCCGATCTGCTCTCCCAGCACCGTTCTCTGCACGCTTCTCGGCTCGTCCAGTCTGAAGACGATGATTGGCAAGTCGTTGTCCATGCACAGGGACAGTGCGGTACTGTCCATCACCTTCAGGCCCATGTTCAACGCCTCAATGTACGTCAGCCGAGGATAACGGTGCGCCTCAGGATTGACCATCGGGTCGTCAGAATAGACGCCATCCACTTTGGTTGCCTTGAGCAACGCGTCTGCCTCGATCTCCATAGCCCGGAGCGCAGCCGCCGTGTCCGTGGTGAAATACGGGTTGCCGGTCCCTCCGCCAAAGATGACCACACGTCCCTGCGCCAGGTGCGTGAGCGCCCGCGCACGGATATAGGGCTCTGCCACCTCTCGCATCTCTATGGCGGTCTGCAACCGCGTGACAAGCCCCATGCGCTCCATCGCGTCCTGCAGAGCAAGTGCATTCATCACCGTGCCGACCATGCCCATGTAGTCGGCGGTCGCCCTCTGCATGCCTCTCGCCATCACGTCCCTGCCGCGCCACAGATTGCCTGCCCCTATGACCACCGCGATCTCCACGCCCAGCGCGCGTACCTCGGCGACCTGCCGCGCCACGTGCTCCGCCCGGGAGATGTCTACACCGACACCGCCGGGCCTGGCCAAGGCCTCCCCACTGAGCTTGAGCAGGATTCGACGGTATTCGAGTCTTGCCACTCTCCACCCTCCCTCCATGCAGCCCTCGAGCTGCCGAACGGTAACATAGCACAAACCACTCCGTGCACCAAACGGGCCTCCCGGACAATGAGGCGCGCTCCCGCCCCGGCAGACCAGAGGCCTTCGTGACGACACTCATCACTATCCTGGCTTCTCGGATACCACGGACCGCTGCGCTCTCTCAGCTCGAACGCCCCCCTATCCACTCGAATCGTATCTCTGTGCCCGCCAGCGGGTTATTGCTGATAAGGAAGGCGGCGACAGGTCCGGCCGCCTCGCCTTACCCCCGACTGTCGGGACCAATGCTTTGCCGCTGGTGGCGCCATCTCAAGAAACCATCGCCCCCGCCGGGAGTCATGCTACAGCGGAAAGGAGGAGACGATGTCTCGTCGAAACCCGCTGACGTTGCTGGCACTCCTGTCCCTCGCATTCGTGTGGCCCCTCCTCCGGCCAGCGGTGGCAGACTCGTCGCCGCTGCCACTCGATCATCAGAGCAGTGGCGCGAGCGATGCGCGTCGCCCGATCCGGGCCACGGCGACGCCCACTTCGCGCAGGTGGGTCAGCCCCACCGCCACTAGCAGCGGCAGGTCCACGCCGACGCCCACTCCACGCAGATGGGCCAGCTCCACACCTACCATGATCCACAGACCCACGCCAACCAAGACGGACATCCCCATAGTGATAATCCGGCCCGATTTCTCCGTGATCGGGCTCGAGGTGACGCAGGCCATTCAGGACATGAGCAACAGCGTTACATTGATTGCCGGCAAGCGCACCTACGTGCGGGCACACGTGCAAGCGGGCTTGCTCGGCGGGACTGGCCACGTCAAGGGCGAGTTCGTGATCAAGTATGGGACGGCGTTCACCAGTCAGGTGGGGCCGATACCCGCGGGCAACCCAGGAGGAAAGATCACGGTCAAAGTGGCCCCGGATCGGGGCAAGGTCAACGATAGCTTCTGGGTGGAGCTTCCGCCCGAGACGTTGAGTGGCGGATGGAAGGAGATCAGGTTCACGGTCAACCCAGACCACTCCGTCACCGAGACCAACTACGGCAACAACTCGGCCACCGCCCTCGTGACCCTGATGAACTCGCCTCCGATGAAGGTCAAGATCCACAACATCATATACGAGGCCAATGGCTCGTGGCACTCGGCCAGCATACAGGATCTCCTCTTCATGGTCTCCTGGCTGCGTCGGGCGTACCCGGTCCCGAGTGTGAACTGGCAGCTCTTTGGCGCCTACTGGCCGCTGAACACTCCACCTTCAGACCATGGCTGCACGGTGGTCAACACTTGGCTGGCGTGGCATCGAATCCTGGACGGATCGCCCGCCCAATGGCGTTACTACGGCATGGTGACGGACACCGGTGGCTGGATGCGTGGTTGTGCCAAGGATATTCCCAGTTGGGTCGCGTCAGGCCCCACCGGGGCGGGCGGCTGGGGTTGGAATGCCTGGGACACGGATGGATCCTACGGAGACTGGTACGGCTCCCACGAACTTGGCCACACCTACGGACGCTACCACGCGCTCTGCTCAGGCAGCGAGGGTGGGCCCGACCTCGCCTATCCCTATCCGGGTGGGCTCATAGGCATCCCCGGCGATCCGAACACCTTCTACGGGTGGGACATCGAATCCCAGGAGGTCTATCCCCCCACCTGGTCGGACATCATGAGCTATTGCCCGGACCAATGGATCTCTGACTACACCTATCACGCCTTGCGAGACAGGATAGCGTGGGAGGCCGGTTCATCGTCATCCTCCGCCCGTCCTCGCGTCACGCTATCAGACTACCTGGCCGTATTCGGAGTGGCCAACGTGACCCAGGGTACGGCGGAGCTGAACGCGCTCTATCGCCTCCCAGAGATCACCGATCCCGAGCCTCAAGTCCCCAGCGAGGATTGGGCCCTGGTACTGTACGGTCCTGCCGGAGAAGCCCTGGCCAGCTACCCCTTCACGCCCAAACCGGACACGTCCTGGGAGGAGGGAGAGGATCTGATTGGCGCCATCGACGAGGCGGTGCCCTGGGTCAGCGACACCGCGCTAATCGCCGTGGAGCACCGGGGCGCCAGAGTGGCATCGCGCGCGGTGAGCGCCAACCAGCCGACGGTTACTCTCGCCTACCCCAACGGAGGCGAGTCCCTCGGCGGATCAGTTGCCACCGCCCGCTGGGAAGGGTTCGACGACGACGGCGATGATCTGACCTACACACTGCTCTTCAGCCCCGACGCGGGCTCGAACTGGACGACCATCACCTCCCGGGTGAACGGGAGCGAGTTCGATTTACCCTTGGACGAGCTACCGGGGACCGACCAGGGCCGGCTGCGGGTGATCGTGTCCGATGGAGTGCATACGGGCGAGGATCAATCCGACGGGACATTCAGCGTGGAGAGAAAAGCGCCCCAGGCGCTCATCGTCTCTCCCGACGACGGCTCCAGATACACGCTCGGCCAGCAGGTCACACTGATAGGCGAGGGATACGACATCGAGGATGGAATACTGGAAGACGCCGCGCTGAGCTGGAGCTCAGACCTTCAGGCTGACCTGGGGACCGGCAGGCATCTGGCCGTGACGGACCTGTACACGGGCACGCACGAACTCACGCTGCGGGTCGCCGACAGCGATGGCCAGGTTTCGACGACCAGCACGACGATCCTCGTGTATGTGCAGCAGCACCACGTCGTACTGCCCCTGGTGGTGAAGTCCTGAGGCAGGTCCAGGCGCGGAGCCAGGAGCGGGCGGTCAACGATCGTAGCGCTCCAAACAGGCAGTTCTACTGGGCATACCTCAGGCGGTGCTGGGCTTCCTACTACTGGCGGCCAGCCTCCTCCCGCGCCGAGCGAAAGGCACGAACAGGCGAGGCAACAAGCTCACGCCGCACCCCTCCCTGTGGTACCGACGCCAACGCCCGCCAGATTCCCCGAGATACAAAGATCGGCGGGCGTCCTCACTTCCGGCTGGGTTCGAGTTGTGGCGACACCGTCTGTGTGCAGGCCTTGAGCTTCCCTCTCAGTCAGGCGGCCGAAGTTCTTGCTTGCCCCCTTCATCGAACCGGTACACCGGGGCAAACCCCATCGGTTCCAGCCGAACTCCGAGTACAGAGATCCCTGACCTCTCGGAGATAGCCAGGACAGGGATTCCCCGCTCCCGTACATAATCAGCCACCAGAGCCTCATGCTCAGGAACATAGTGGGTCCAGATTGCGTGGCCTGGGACCATGTCCAGACCACGAGTGTCGGTCAGCCCGATATCGTTGCTCTCGGCGTGGACCACCGTCATGATGTCTCGCCCAAGCACGTCCGCGCCGGCGCTGCAACCGTAGATCACTCCCCCCTGCCGGGCGTGGCTGATCAAGGCGCTGTCCAACCCGCTATCGCGCAGGTGCGCCAACAGTCGAAAGGTGCTGCCTCCACCCAGGTAGACCGAATCGAATGCTGCCAGCTCACTCGGATCGTGCTCGAGTAAATCGCTCCACATCTCGATATTGCTGACACCGAAGGCCGTCACTTCGGATTTCACCACCTCCAGATAACCCTCGTGCGCCGAGACATCCAGAGCAACCGGGAGGAACAGCATCCGTCCGTCAGGCCCTGTCCAGGCTGCAAACAGCTCATCCAGCGGTTGTGAGTCGCCTCCGCCGGCAAGTATCAGTCTCGCATCGGCTTGCATAGGTTGCCCCTCGTGTTGCAGTGCGCTTCGATGATGATATCATAGACGCGCTCACGAACTGCTCAACCCGGAAGATAGTCCGGGTCGAGTGGTGGAACCCGGGGCAAGGCAGGCGTCACTCGGGGAAAGGTCAGGCAGCGGCGTGAGTCGGCAGCGCCTGGGCCAAGCCTAGCGGAACCGGCTCTTCAGACTCTGGCTCAATGCCTGGCTTGCTTCAGCAAGGCAACGAACTCGTCCACGGCCAGATCGGCGTCGCGCAGTATCCTGCGCAGCAACCCCGGCTTGATGGTCTTGTGATCGGGGACGGTCAGGGGAAAATGTTTCGGCTCCGTTTCGTCACGCAGGCGCACGTGACTTCCCCGCTGCCGAACGACACGATAGCCAATCCGCTCCAAGACTTTGATCACCTGGCGGCCCGATACTACCGGCAACCTGGGACTCATACCGCTACCGCTACCCTACCGACCAGGGTCTTGGACACGTCGGGGATGGGCTCATTCTGGGCCCGCATGTCCTGCAGGCACACCTGAATGGCCTCCTTGATGTTCTCGAGTGCTTGATCGATCGTGTCCCCTTGACTGTAGCACCCAGGCAGAGCGGGGCACGAAACGACGAAGCCCCCCCCATCCTCATCAGGCTCAAGAAGGACTGTGAAATCGTATACTCTCACCACCCACCTCCGGAGTCGCCACTCGCCTCCGCATGATGATAGCATGGGCGCAGGCCTTGGTCAAGACACGCACCGCCGTGAAACGGGGGCACTGAGGCCAATCTTCCAGCACCGGCTCTTTAGGCCGGTGCACCCTATCCCGCTGCCGCACCTGCCAGACCTTTAGGGTCTCTGAGACCCTAAAGGTCTTCTCTCTCTCAGCTAGAACAGCGGCGCGAACATAATCGAGACCGTGGTCAGAATGGTCATGAGCACATCCAGCGAAGGACCGGCTGTGTCCTTGAAGGGATCCCCGATCGTGTCCGCGACGACGGCGGCGCGGTGGGTGAGGGAGCCCTTGCCGCCCAGGTTGCCTTCCTCGATCCACTTCTTGGCGTTGTCCCAGGCCGTCCCGGAGTGGGCCATGAAGATGGCCATTGGGAAGGCAGTCACGATGCTGCCGATCAGCACGCCCCCCACCGCCTCGGGGCCCAGGGCAAAGCCTATCACCAGCGGAGCGCCCACGGCGACCGCACCGGGCACGAAGAGGTTTCTCAGAGCCGCAACCGTGCTGATCTCGATGCACCGGCTGTAGTCGGGCTTCGCTCTGCCCTCTCTCAAGCCCGCTATGCGCTCGAACTGATCGCGAATCTCGTTGACCATCTTGGACGCGGTCTTGCCCACGGCCTGAAGGCACAGCCCGCTGAATGCGAAGGGCAGGATGCCCCCGACCAATAGTCCGACCACCACCGTCGGCTCTGTGAGCAGGACCAGATCCAGTTCCGCGTGCAGCATGTACACCAAGAACAAGGCAATCGTCTCGAAGCCCGCATCGCCAATGGCAAAGCCCTTGCACACGGCCTTGGTGGTGTTGCCGAGAGAGTCGAGAGCATCGGTCGTCCTTCGTACCTCGGGTTCCATGCCGGCCATCTCCGCGATGCCGCTGGCGTTATCCACGATGGGACCGAAGGCGTCGAGGGTGACGATGAGCCCGGCCAGAGACTGCATTCCAACCGCCGCAACGGCTACTCCGTAGGTCCCGGCGAAATGGTGGGCGAGGTACACAGCGCCACCGACGATGGCGATGGGTATGGCCGCGCTCTGCATCCCCATGGCCACACCCGCAAGAATCGTGGTTGCCGAGCCGGTGCGGGAGGACTCCGCGATACCCTGCACAGGCGGTCTGTCTGCCGAAGTGTAGTACTGAGTGACCAGACCCAGCACCAGCCCGGCACCAATCCCCGACAGCGAGGCATAGATGATACCCGGGCTGTCGAGCATAGTCAACGCCAGAAACGCGGCCGCACCGGCGACGAGGACTCCAGCAACCAGCAACGCCCGGTTGATCGCTACTCTGGGGCTGGCGTCACGCCATACCCTGACCGACAGAATCGCCACGATTGTGGCCAGGATGCCCGCGGCCTGGAGCGCCAGCGGGAAGGCCACGCCGGACACACCGAGTTGCTCCGCGCTGATAACTCCGATGAGCATCGCGGCCAGAAGACTGCCCACGTTGGACTCGAACAAGTCCGCGCCCATACCTGCCACGTCGCCCACGTTGTCGCCCACCAGATCGGCTATCACCCCTGGGTTACGGGGATCGTCTTCCGGTATGCCGGCTTCGACCTTGCCCACCAGGTCGGCCCCCATGTCGGCCGCCTTGGTATAGATCCCGCCGCCCACTCTGGCAAACAGCCCCACCAGGCTTGCTCCCACTCCGAATCCCACGACCTCGAAGGGATCTCCGCTCAGAGTGTACAGCACATAGACTCCCAGAGCAGCCAGGCCCACGACCATCATGCCCATCACAGTGGCACCCTGGAATGCGACCCGAAAGGCGGGCTGTGCGCCGTCCTTCGCAGCCTGAGCGGTTCTGACGTTGGCCCGAACCGCGACGGACATCCCCGCGTAGCCGGCCAGGGCCGAGCAGAGTGCTCCGAGAACGAAGGCCAGGGAGGTGAAGGGGCCGAAAGCCAATCCCAATGGGACGGTCGAGGCGAGCACGAAGATGGCCATGGTGATGGCCTGCCGCCGGATGTACGTCACCGCACCGATCTGGATGGTGTGGGAAACACTGTTCATTCTGGGGGTGCCGGTCCCGGCCTTGAGGACACACCGCGCTGAGAAAGCGCCATGCAGGAGGGCGCAAATGCCGGCAAGAGGTGTCAGCAACTCCAGTGCCATGCTCGACCTCCGAACTCATCGCCGCATCGGTCGACCAGCGCACGCGCGGAGCGCACGGCGTCTTCGTCGACGAATGCATCCATTCAGTACCTGGGCAAGGCATGCCGAGAACGCGGCCGGTGTCAGCGGTGACATCGATAGCGGAGTATACCTGCCCAGCGGCGACCTGTCAATACGGATCGGGGCGCGAAATCAGCTTGCGCGCGATGCGTTCGAGGGAATCTCACCGCGGAGTTCGCCGAGACCGCCGAGACGAGGAACATGAACCGCTCTGCGTCTTCGGTGTGCTCTGCGGCGAAGCCATTCGGGCCGGTGAGACCAAATCGCCCAACTGATCCCTCTCACAAGAGCACGAGCCTGGCACAGAGCCCAGAGCCAGCTCCTCAGGGTGGCGCCGCCGATTCGTCTCTCCGCCCCCACGCACCGCCGTGAACGGACGGTGCTGGGACAAACCTCCAGCACCGGATCTTCAGCCATATGCTGTCCCTGTGCGCTCCCCACCATGTACCCAGCACCGGCTCTTCAGGCCGGTGTTCTTTCAACTCGCACGCTTTCGACCTGGCCCCATCGCGTCACACACCCATCGTCAGATCCTCACCCGGGCGCGACCCTCTCGCTTCGCCGCGAACAGGGCCTTCGACCCAGGTCACAGGCATCCCAGGCCCATTCCCAACACGAGCTCCTCACGGCGAAGCAACCGATTCGGTTCTCTGGCCCCACGCACCGCCGTGAACAGACAGTGCTGGGGTATGTCTCCGGCTCGTCCGCCGATGCGGCTCGAACTGGTGCGATTCGCTATGGCAGGCCTGCACGCCTGGTCACCGTGGAACCTCACCTGGATGCCGCTTGTGCTGATCTCGCACGTACGCCTTCGCTGCATGCAGACTGCTCTCGCTAACGGTGGCGATGCGGTACCCGCGCGTCCAGTAGAGAGGATTGTCAAACTCGCAATGGTAATTCGCCTCGTGTGACGCAGCCCCCTTGAGATAGTTGATCACCTCTGGCAGATAATGCGTCGGCCGGAGGCTGAGCAGAAGGTGCACGTGATCACATAGGATCCCTTGTGCGATCAGGCGCACCTCCAGTTCATCGCACTTCGCTGCCAGAAACCGATCAAGGAAACCCGCTACTTCTCGATCAATGAGCGCTTCGCGCTTCTTCGTGGCCCAGACAACGTGGTAGTAGAGAGCGTAGCTTGTATGGTTAGGTTTGTGCTCGCGATCCAGCTTCCAGGACATCGGTGTCCCTCCCATCTTGCCTGCGCTTCGCCGTCAAGACATCGCCGAACACATATGGGGTTCTACCCCCATCCACATAGGTCCGCTAGTCTCCCAGCACCGGCTCTTCCAGCCGGTGCGACCCACTCGCGCCGGAAGACACCCCCGTACCGCGGCGCAAAGATGGTTCGACCAGGCTCACCATATCTGCCGCTCGCCCAGTCCCCCAGCGCCAG